>CHCFR05602__coassemble_102_pt1 | contig 120484 bp, 97 predicted proteins | sample CHCFR05602__metabat2_low_PE_046 | metagenome-assembled genome bin CHCFR05602 | reverse complement strand
CATGAAAATAGGAGATAAACACCTATGATTAGTGTTTACCTCCTACTCGATTGTTTTACGGGTAGGAAATTTTCCCGTTTTCACGCATAAGTATGTGATGGCGTATACATACGTATGTATCGCCTTATGCGAACGTTTATGTATGCTTACACATACGTTCATGGTGGCCATCACATACGTATGCGCGAATCGGATTCCTTTTGGCGTTCGCGAGGTAAGGCTGGTAAAATATGACGGTGACGGTTGTGACAGGCATTTTGCGAATTTCTACAGTTGTTTGCGGAAAAATAATGAACGTTAAATTTTTAACTATAATTATTTTTTGACAGTTACATATATATTTTGGAAAATATCTGTCACAACCGTCACACTGTCACAACAGAGATTGTTGTAATCCTCTAAATATCTAAATATTATATTGTTGTGGATTATGGTAATGTATTCCCCAAAATGTTGGGTTTTGTCCTTTGACAGTTAAATTGTTTTATCAAAAAAATAGGACAAATCAATTTTTAATGTTTTTAATATTGCTCCCGTATCATCCACGTGCTTTACCGTTTTTTGGATAGCTCTCCTGTATTTTGATGAGATTTTATGTGATGGATCGCGAAAAATGTCCTAAATTATTTTGTTTTTACATATATATATATATTTGTCGATCAAATAGCAACCTAAATCCAAATACTCATGAAGAAGTGCCTTAAATTCTTATTTTTTTTAGCCTTGATATTGATGGCCTGCGTCACCGACTTCACGCCTGAGGTGAAAGGGGTGAGCGGCATCCTGGTGGTGGACGGGACGATCACGGACGGGGAGTCGGTGTTCCGGTTGAGCCGGAGCGTTGGGATCTTAGATACGACACGAGTGGGCGATTGGATCGCCCACGCCGTTATGTGTGTTGAGCGAGAGGATGGTGTGACATTTCCAGCCACCTATGAGGGAAATGGTTTTTACCGGGTTCCGACGGGCGATCTCGATCCCGCTTCCGGATATCGCCTTAACTTCACCATTGATGGCAAGAATTATCAGTCCTCATTCTTGAAACCTATTGAGACCGCCCCAATCGACAGCGTCTCGTGGCAGAAGGCGGGATTGGGGCAGCCGGTAAGCATCCATGTCTCCAGCCGGGCCGGTGCCGATCAGTCGACCTATTATCGTTGGACCTATTTTGAGACGTGGGAGGTGATCACCCCGCTTACGGCGACCGCCGGGTATCTGGATGGGGTTTTCATGGTGTTTGATCCGGCGACGCCCCACAATACCCGATATTGTTGGGGAAGGGATTCCTCGAAGACGTTGCTTTTGGAGAATACGGCCCCGCTGGCGGAGAATGTCGTCGTCCGGAAAAAACTTTTTGAGATCCCTTGTAAAGATGAGAAGCTGTCGTTCTTGTATCATGTCGAGGTCTTACAGACGCAATTACGGGAGGAGGCTTACAATTATTTCCGGATATTGCGTGATGAGGTGGAGCGCTCGGGAGGTATCTTCGGTTTGGTTATGTCGGCGGGCGACAATGGGAACGTCTATTGTATTTCCGACCCGGATGAGGTGATCATCGGTTATGTGGAGGTCGCGACTACGACGCGGAAATCGCTTTTCATACCGTATAGTTGGGATATTCATGAGAGTTTACCGGCGGATAAGGCATATCGTTATTGCCCGTTGTGCTCCAAGAAGGATTATCCGAATTGGCCGTGGTTCGAGTATCCGCACAGCGTTACATATCCCCAATGCGTCGATTGCCGGGCGCATTATAATGCGACGAAGAACCGTCCCGCTTGGTGGCCGAATGATCATTATTAAAAGTAGTATGAGATTTTATGTGATGGATCGCGAAAAAAATCCCTGATTATTTTGCTATTACATATATATATATATATTTGGGATCAAATCTAAACCTAAATCCAAATGCTTATGAAGAAACATCTTATGATTTTTGTCTCTTTAGCCCTGTTGTCGTTGGCGGCCTGCGTCACCGACTTCACGCCGGAGGTGAAAGGGGTGAGCGGCATCCTGGTGGTGGACGGGACGATCACGGACGGGGAGTCGGTGTTCCGGTTGAGCCGGAGCGTGGGGATCACGGACGATATCCGTTCCGCCGATACGATCACGAATGCCGAGGTGAGCGTGGAGCGGAGCGACGGGGTGTTCTTCAAGGCCAGCCAGGAGTCGAAGGGCGCGTACCGGGCGATCAACGGGGCGCTCGACCCGAACCTGGAATATCGCTTGAACATCTCGCTGGATGGCAAGCATTATCAATCCACCTTCTTGAAACCTTTGATATCCGCCGGGATCGACAGCCTCAGTTATCAGATGACGGAAAACGAGGAAGACGTAACGATTCACGTGTCGAGCCATGCGGGGAAGGACGATCCGCCTTATTATCGCTGGACCTATAAGGAGACGTGGGAGGTGAAGGCTCGTCTTTATGCCAATGCCCGAATAGAAAATGGACAACTTATCTGGCATAATGCTTATTCGTCGGAGAACACCTATTATTGCTGGGTGCGCGATTCTTCGAAAACCTTGCTTTTGGGTACGGCGGAGAAGTTGGCCGAGAATCGGTTGGTGAACTATAAACTGATAGAGATCCCGGTGACGGACGACCGGATATCTGTTCTTTATCATGTGGAGGTTTGTCAAAACCAGATACGTAAGGAGGCTTACGATTATTTCAAGATCTTGCGGGATGAGATCGAGCGGACGGGCAACCTCTTCAGCCCGATCATGTCGGCGGGTGACAATGGGAATATCTTTTGCCTTTCCGATCCGGATGAGCTGGTGATCGGTTACGTGGAGGTGGCCACGACGGCACGAGCCGCTATTTTTATCCCTTATGACAATGTTTATTCGCCGCCGAATACAGGATTGGCGAGTTGTGATATAGTTTCGGCGAAAGGCACGTTGCCAATGGGTAAGGCTTGGTATGTTTATATGGATTTAGCGGCTACGCCGCATTGTGTTGATTGTCGTTTGATGCGTGGGGCGACGAAGAACCGCCCCGTTTGGTGGCCGAACGAGCATTATTAGGTGATCGGATCAAAATAAAACTTGGTTAACCTTATGATAAAAGAAAAGAGAACAATAGGATTGGTTGGCGTCCTGCTGTTGGCGTGGGGCGCGGCGAGCGGGCAGGCGGTGCCACCGCCTCCCGACGAGGGTGGCATTGTTTATACGAAGGTGGCGGGCAGTCAGGCCGCGCTTTATACCGGGCGGCAGGAGCCCCGTTATCCGGCCTATTGGGAGGGGCATCCCTATTTGACCACGGATGAGTTCCTGACGGGGACGCTCGCTTTCGATGGCGTGGTTTATCCGGAGGTCAGGATGCGGCTCAACACCCACATCGACGAGCTGGTCGTCCTAACACCCGACCAGCGGTTGGTGATCCTCTTACCCGCCGACCGGGTGGCATACGCCCGGATGAACGGCATGGAGATCCGTCGGCTGGAGCCAATGGGTGAGAAGGGCACGCTCGACGCCGGCTATTATGCCCGGTTGAGGGAAGGAAAATATCCGCTTTGGAAACGGGCCCGGAAAGCGACGGAGCGTCGTACGGAGGGGCTGGAGATGATCCATTTCTTTAAGGAGAGCGTCGATTATTACCTGGAGATCGGGGGGCGTTTCGTCGCTGTCAACAGCAAACGGGCCTTGCTTCGTCGTCTCGAGGGGCGGCAAGCCGAGCTGAACAGCTTCATCAAGCGCCAGCAACTGAGTTTTAACAAGGCGAACCGCGAGGCGTCGATCCTGGCGGTCGTGGCCTATTACGAATCCTTAAATCCGTAAATACCATGAGAACCTCCTTTCACCTTCTATTCTTTTTGGGTGCGACGGTCGCCTGGCCGCTGGCGGCCCAGGAACAGGCACGGCCTCTTCGTGAGCTGGTCGAGACCGTTGAGCGGCAGACCGGCCTGCGGGTTGTCGGTGATCCCGCCGTGCTGGACTCGACGTTGGTGGCGCCATCGGCTGGCGGCACCGATCCCATCCAGGCGCTTTCCGATGCATTGCGCCCCGCCAAGCTCTACGTGGTCCGTTACGAGGGCGACCTGATCATCAGTGGCAATCCCGAATTGACCACCACCCTGCCCGACGACTATTTCAATGCCGTCGAGAGCCCGGTCGGGCAGGAGGATATGGCGAGCGGGCTTACCTTGCCGGGCGAGCGCAAGGCCTCTTCCGAGAACAAGGTCTATGAGGTCGGCTCGCCAACCGCCGGGAGCGAGAAATGGTTGACATTGAGTGGCGTCGTGACCAACTTCAAGACGGGCGAGCCGTTGAGCGGAGTCGCCATCCAGCTGGGCGACGGTCAGGGCGGCACCACGACCGACAAGCTGGGGCATTACTCATTGCGCCTCCCCTCGGGGCGGAACGAGTTGCGGATCACCGCCGTCGGGTTGAAGGACACCCGTCGCCAGTTGATGATGCACGCCTCCGGGCAGCTCGATATCGAGTTGGAGGAGCAGGTCTATGAGCTGGATGAGGTGGCGGTTTCCGCCAGCCGGATGGAGAACGTCCGGAGCACGACGTTGGGCGTGACCCGGCTTAAGATGACGGAGATCAAGAATATCCCGACCGCTTTTGGCGAGGCGGATATCCTGAAGGTGGTGATGTCGTTGCCCGGTGTCAAGTCGGTCGGTGAGGTCTCGACCGGATTCAACGTGCGGGGCGGCGCGACCGACCAGAACCTGATCCTCTTCAATGGCGGTACGGTCTATAACCCGACGCACCTGTTCGGCCTCTTCTCCGTCTTCAATCCCGACCTGGTGCAAGACATGGAACTTTACAAGAGCAGCATTCCCGCCAAGTTCGGCGGACGTATCTCGTCCGTGCTCGATATCAACACACGGGTTGGCAATAAGGAGGAGTTCAAGGGCTCGGCGAGTATTGGTCTCCTGACCAGCCGCCTGACGCTCGAGGGGCCGTTGTTCGGCAATAAGACCTCCTACATTGTCGGTGCCCGCACCACCTATTCCGACTGGCTGCTGGGGCTCTTGCCCGAGAAGAGCGGCTATAACGACGGCCGGGCGGGCTTTTACGACCTGAACGCCTCGATCGACCACCGTTTCGACGAGAACAACAGCTTGACCGTGAGCGGTTACTTCAGCCACGACCGTTTCAGCTTCGACGATGCCGAGAAGTACGCTTACCAGAACGCCAGTGCCTCGGCACGTTGGGTACATGCCTTCAGTCCCAGCCTGACGGCGATCCTGACGGCGGGCTACGACCATTATAACAACCATACGGAGAACAGCGAGAACCCCGCGACCGCCTACGACCTGGATTTCGGTATCGACCAATATCATGGCCAGCTCGATTTCGAGTGGCGGGCGCATGAGGCGCACCTGGTGAGCTTTGGCGCCAGCGCCCTCTCTTATGGGCTGAACCCGGGCGAGTATTTGGCGAAGGGCGACGCCTCGTTGGTGCTCGACGACCGGTTGCAACGGGAGAAGGCTCTCGAGTCGGCTCTCTACATAGGCGACAAGTGGGACATCACGCCGGCGCTCTCGGTCGAGGGAGGCGTGCGCTACTCGATGTTCAACGCCATTGGCCCCAGGAGCTTCCGGACCTATGAGCCGGACCGGATGCCGTCGCCCTCTACCGTGCTCGAGGAGCGCGAGGAGACCGGCTTCTACCAGACCTATCACGGGCCGGAGTTCCGCCTCTCGGCACGTTATGAGTTTGCCGACGGCCTGTCGGTCAAGGCGGGCTACAACACGATGCGGCAGAATATCCATAAGCTGTCGAATACCACCGTCATGTCGCCGACCGATACCTGGAAGCTGAGCGACGCCAACATCAAGCCGCAGACCGGCCAGCAGGTGGCACTCGGTATCTACAAGAACTTCGACAACTGGGGACTGGAAACCTCGCTCGAGGGTTATTACAAGACAATGGACAATTACCTCGACTATCGTAATGGCGCCAACCTCGTGATGAACCATTATATAGAGACCGACGTGGTGCCGACCGTCGGCCGGGCCTATGGCGTGGAGCTGATGGTCCGCAAGCCGGAGGGAAAACTTAACGGATGGGTCAGCTACACCTACTCGCGCACCCTGCTCCGCCAGGAGGACCCGCGGATCGCCAAGCCGGTGAATGGCGGTGATTGGTATCCGGCGGACTATGACAAGCCGCACGACCTGAAGATCGTAGCCAATTATAAGTTTACGCAGCGTTTCAGTGTCTCTGTCAACTGCGATTACAGCACGGGGCGGCCCGTCTCCATCCCGGTGAGCAAGTACAGCTATTCCGGTGGCGAGTTCGTCTATTTCTCGGAGCGGAACCAGTACCGCATCCCCGACTATTTCCGTCTGGACCTCTCGCTCAACCTGGAGCCGAGCCATCACCTGACACTCTTGACGCACAGTACCTTCCAATTGGGGCTGTATAATGTCACGGGGCGCGACAACGCCTATTCGGTCTATTACATCGCCGAGGAGGGAAAGCTGAAGGGCTATAAGCTGGCCATCTTCGGCGTGCCCATTCCCTATATTTCTTACAACATTAAATTCTGAGAGGATTATGAGAAACCTAAGATATACGATCGTAATGATGGCCTGCGGAGCGTTGCTGGCCGGCCACCTGTCCGCTATCGGGCCGCGTGAGCGGGTTTACGCTCAGACGGACAAGCCGGTGTATTTGGCGGGCGAGCTGCTTTGGACAAAATTGGTGGTCACCGACGCGGCGGGCTTGCCTACGGCGTTGAGCAAGGTGGGCTATGTGGAGTTGCTCGACGCGACCACGGCGCAAGTCCAGGCCCGTGTGAATCTGGTGGAGGGCGTTGGCGAGGCTTGTCTTGAGCTGCCCGCGATGCTGCCCACCGGTTATTATCGCCTGGTGGCCTATACCCGTCAGGCACGCAACGAGGGCGAGGCCGCCTATTTCCATACGACGATCGGAGTGGTGAATACCTTCCGCAAGGACGGATCGGTTCCGACCGATACGACACTTTGGGCGACCGCTACATCCGATGGGGCTGATGGTCTTACCCTTCGCCTCGACAAGATTACCTTCAGTCGTCGTGAGCAAGGCGAGGTAGTATTGGAAGGCTTACCGGCCGACCTGCGCACGTTGAGCCTCTCTATCGCCGGACGTAGCGCGCTTCCCGTCCCCGGAAGAACGGATCTGTCGGCATGGCACTCGGGCCTGTCCGCCCGGGCTGACCTGCCCTTGAACGGAACTTTCCTGCCCGAATATGAGGGACCGATCATTGAGGGCAAGCTGATCGATACCCGGACGGGTGAGGCGGTCACAACCCCCGGCGTGCAGACCTTGTTGGGTTTCGTGGGCGAGGAGACCCGGGTGTTTGGCGGACAACAGCAGGCCGACCATGGTTCGGTACTCTTCCTGACCAAGCGGATCGACGGTTCGGGCGAGGTTGCCGTTACCACTTATGATCCCCTGGCGCTGGGCACGGGCACGGGATCGCCCTATCGGGTGGATATCGAGTCGCCCTTTGCCCTTCATCCCGAGACGGAAATGCCACGGATCAAGCTGAACAGCGCCTGGCGTGATGAGCTGGAGCGGCGGCATGTCGGTCTGCAGGTGACACGGGCCCTCAATGCCCGTCAGCTCGGCCATGCGGAACGGGCGTTGCCCCATTTCCGGTGGGCTCCCGACAAGTCCTACCTGCTCGACGAGTACAAGCGTTTCCCGACCATGGGCGAGACGGTTTTCGAGTTTGTCGAGTCGGTCTCTTTCCGCAAGCGTGACGGGAAGCAGACACTCTTCATCCTGTTGAACGACCTCTCGAACGGCGCGCTCCAGATGAATCCGCCACTCGTGTTGCTGGATGGCATCCCTATTGTTGACCATCAGTTGGTTTATGACTATGATCCGGCCCTGGTGAAGCGGATCGATGTCTATCGTGATCGTTACAGCTTCGGAGGACAATCTTTTGAGGGTATTTTCTCGATCACGACCAAGCAGGGGCACTATCCATCTTTGCGTCTCACGGAGCCGTCGCAATTGTTCGATTACGAGGGGACACAACCCCGTCGTCTTTTCTGGGCGCCCGACTATGCGGATGAGGTGGCACGGGCCGATCGCCTGCCTGACTATCGGCACACGTTGCTTTGGCTGCCAGAAGTGTCGACTGATGGCGGGTCGTCGGTACGGGTTCCTTTCTCCACCTCCGACCTGCGTGGCACGTATGAGGTAGTGGTCGAGGGTTTCACCCGTTCCGGACAGGTGATTTACGGACGGGTTGCCTTCCAGGTGGAATAGCTTTTTTTTCGGTTTGTGCCGCCCAAAATTATTCGTACATTTGGGCATTAATTGCAATTTAAAATATCATGAGAAAAATTTTATGGGGCCTTTTGGCCTCCTTGTTGGTGATGGGAGAGGTAATGGCAAGCGGTATAGGTGATCGTTTGCGGGTGATGACCTATAATATCCGCATGGATAATCCGGGAGATGGTGACAACCAATGGAAGTTTCGTAAGGATCTGGCGGCTGAGATGGTTAAGTTTCATGAGGTTGATATCTTTGGTGCCCAAGAGGTATTGCACCATCAGTTGACCGACCTGTTGGATCGTTTGCCCGAGTTCGCTTACGTAGGCGTTGGGCGCGAGGATGGTAAGACGAAAGGTGAGTATGCTCCGATATTCTATCGGAAAGATCGTTTTTCTGTGGAAAAGAGTGGTAATTTCTGGCTGGCCGAGGATATGAACGCCGTTGGCAAGAAGGGATGGGATGCCGCTTGCGAGCGTGTGGCTACTTGGGCCATCCTGAAGGACAAGAATACGGGTAAGCGCCTGTTCTTCCTGAATACCCATTTGGATCATATGGGAAAGGTTGCCCGTCATGAGGGTGCTCTTCTTGTTATTGATCAGGCAACAAAGCTTTCGGAAGGTTTGCCCGTGATTGTTACAGGCGACTTTAACGCGACTCCGGATGATGAGCCCATCCAGGTTTTGGTCAACAAGTCCGATGAGCGTCACTTGACCCATACACGTGATCTGGCCGAGTTGAAGTATGGCCCGGAGTGGACATTCCACGATTACGGACGTATCCCGATGAATGAGCGGGCCTGGATCGATTATATTTTCGTGAAAGGCAATTTCAAGGTTTATTCCAATGGTGTGATCACCGATACGCTCAACCATCTTTATCCATCGGATCATTGCCCGGTTATGAGCGTGATTGAGATTTTGTAATGTTTTGGGCGTTTAAAACTTGGTAAGCCCAATAAAAGGTGTATCTTTGCGAACGAAATTAAAAAAACAGTAAATTCATAAAAACATGGAAAACGAAAAACAAACGAATAACAACGAGATTCAGATTGAGTTGACAGATGAGATGGCTCAGGGTACATACGCTAACTTGGCAGTGATCTCTCACTCAGCTTCAGAGTTCATCCTTGATTTCATCCGTGTCGTTCCCGGCGCGCCGAAGGCAAAAGTTAAGAGCCGTGTGATCCTGACTCCGGATAACGCACAACGCCTGCTTTTTGCCCTGCAAGATAATATCAAGAAATTTGGTGAGCAATTGAAGGCCGCTCAAAACAATAGCAAGACAGCTAACTTTGAGGATTTCGCCCCGAAGGGTGAGGCTTAATTCGAGCCGATATTTATACATTAGTGGCTTGCCCAAGTTTACGTTCGCGAACGTCTTCTTGGGCAAGTCTTTTTTAGGGGGATAACAGTGCGTTCCGGATTACACTGCAGTGAAATTCCAAATACACTGCAGTGTAATTCAAATTGGACTGTTGTGGAAGGGAAAAGGTATGATAGGAATATGGATTAAATTATTTAAGTAGTACTTCATCCGCCATTTAAGATATACTTCATCCGTCAGAGAAGATATCTTCTTTCGCTATTGAAGTTATATTATGTGAGGAGGTGGGAATACTAAGAATAGGGATAACAAAAAAGAGAACGGTATTTTGCCGTTCTCTTTTTTGTTATCTCTCTCTATTATGGAATAATTCAATCTACCAGATGATGGCTTTTGAATACCTTATGGATTGTCTCTAACGCGTAATCCAATTGCTCTTTCTTGTGTGTCGCCATCAATGAGAAACGGATCAGGGTGTCCTCTGAAGCAACCGCAGGAGCAACCACCGGATTAACGAAGATGCCAGCCTCGAACAATTCCTTAACGATCAAGAATGTCAAGTCGTTGTCGCGGATGAACAAGGGGATGATCGGCGTTGAGGTGTTACCGATCTCACAACCCATCTGACGGAAACCATCAAGCGCGTAGTGCGTCAAGTCCCACAAGTGCTGGATACGCTCCGGCTCGGTCAACATGATGTCGAGCGCCGCGTTTGCGGCAGCTGTAGCCGCTGGTGTGTTGCTGGCACTGAAGATATAAGAACGCGAGTGGTGACGCAGGTAGTTGATAACAGACTCGTCGGAAGCGATAAAACCACCGATTGAGGCAAATGACTTACTGAAAGTACCCATGATCAGGTCCACGTCGTTCGTAACGCCGAAGTGGTTACAAGTACCCCGGCCATGATCGCCAAAGACACCGATACCATGCGCCTCGTCAACCATGACGCTAGCGTTGTATTTCTTGGCCAAAGCACAAATCTCCGGTAATTTAGCGACATCACCTTCCATGCTGAATACGCCGTCGATTACGATCAACTTCACCTTGTCGGGCTCGCATTTTTGGAGCTGCTTCTCGAGCGACTCCATATCGTTGTGCTTGTATTTCAATTTTGTGGAGAAGGAGAGACGATGGCCCTCGATAATGGAGGCGTGATCCAATTCGTCCCAAAGAATGTAATCCTCACGGCCGGTGACGCATGATACGACACCCAAGTTCACCTGGAATCCGGTTGAATAAACAATCGCGTCTTCCTTGCCGACAAACTCTGCCAGACGTTTCTCAAGTTGGATGTGCAAATCGAGTGTTCCGTTCAGGAAACGCGATCCGGCACAGCCTGTTCCGTACTTTTTGATCGCTTCGATCGCCGCCTCTTTCACTTTCGGGTGGTTGGTCAAGCCCAAATAGGCATTGGAACCAAACATCAGGACTTTTTTCCCATTGATAACGACTTCCGTGTCTTGGTCGCTTTGGATTTCCCGGAAATAGGGATAGATACCCATTGCCATGGCCCGCTGAGGCGCGTCATATTTCGCTAATTTCTCTTGTAAAAGTTTCATGTTATTAAAAACAGAGAATATTGTACTAAATCTTCAAATCAGTAATTTGGAACACGACAATTATCAGTCGCTTAAAATTCAAGCGCGAAAGTAATAAAAAAATCATTTCTTATCGTTGAATCGCTTTAAAAGTTTATTTAAAGCATTAAATTTGCCATTTATTTAAGAGAAAAGATTCCTAAAACAAGATTCTTGCATGAATATTCAGGCGATAATAAACCCGATCTCGGGTGTTGGGTCGAAACGGAAGATACCCAATATGTTGAGAAAGGTTTGTGAAGAGAAGGGAGATGAGCTAAATATCGCTTTTACCCGTTATCCCGGTCACGCGAGCGAATTGACCCAGCAGGCTGTCCAGGATGGGGCGGCCGTGATTATCGCGGTTGGTGGCGACGGGACGGTCAATGAGGTGGCCCGGTCGATGATCCATACGGACGCTATTTTGGGTATTATTCCCAAGGGATCGGGGAATGGCCTGGCGCGAGACCTGCATATCCCAATGGAGTTGAGGCGGGCGATTGATGTGCTGAAAGGCGGACATCTTTCCACAATCGATTGTTGCCGGGCGAACGGGCGTGTTTTCTTCTGTACCTGTGGCGTTGGGTTCGATGCCGCGGTGAGCCAGAAGTTCGCCAAGCAAAAACGTCGTGGCTCATTGACTTACCTGCGTAATACGATCGAGGAGTATCTGAGTTATAAGCCGGAGCCGTATGAGCTGTTGGTGGATAACCAGACGATCAAGGAGAAGGCTTTCCTGGTGGCATGCGCTAACGCGACCCAATACGGGAATAACGCTTTCATAGCGCCGCAGGCGAATATCTCGGACGGTAAGATGGATGTCACGATCTTATCGCCGTTCACGCCTTTGGATATCGCACCTTTGGCGATCCAGTTGTTTACCAAACAGATCGACCGTAACAGCAAGATTAAGACGATGAAGGCGGGTCAAGTGACGATCATTCGCCAAAAGCCGGGCGTAATGCACCTGGATGGCGAGCCGATCTTGGCGGATAGTCGCATCGATATTACCATCGAGCCTAAAGCCTTACGGGTATTGACACCCGAGGTGGTCTCATTCACGGAGGAGGTACGTAACCTGTTTGATCAGGCAAGCCGCTTTTTTGACAAACGGTTACCTTATATTTTCCGGTAAATTGTATTTATTGCCAGCGGATGTAAAACTCTCGGATCAGGTTCACGAAAGGTTCCGTGTAATGATGGTCTTTATTCTCGATCACGAGCCTGTCGTAGACCGGATGAAGGGTTGGCATGGGCGACAATTCGGCGAGAAGCCGTTTCGGATTGCCTCCTTCTACAGGGACGACCTCTGTCAGCCGGTGGAGATAGAGATCCTTTTCCTGGCTGAGCGCTTTCAGGCGGTTCAGTTGGTCGAAAGGCAAGATCAGAGCGAGTTGTCCTTCGGGATTGAGCAACCGTTTGCCATGTGTTAACAGGCTGTCGAGCGAAAGCGTGTCCGTATGACGTGCCAGGTTACGTTTGTCGTTTGGGCATTTCAGGGAATCGACAAAATAGGGTGGATTCGTGACGATCCGGTCATATCCGCCCTGTTGTCCGGGTAGGAAATCCTCTAGGCCCGTGTGCAAGATGTTTATGCGGTTGGCGAATGGCGAGCGTTGTACGTTCTCGGTCGCTTGCAGGCAGGCGTCGTCATCGACATCGATCGCGTCGATCGTCGCTTCGGTTCTTTGGGCAGCCATGAGGGCGATCAGTCCGGTGCCGGTTCCGATATCCAGGATCCGGTTGGCGTTGTCGATATTGGCCCAGGCGCCGACAAGGACACCGTCCGTGCCGACTTTCATGGCGCATTTGTCGTGATAAACCGTGAATCGCTGGAATTGAAAATAGGGATTTGCCATATTCATTAATTGTATAGACGCGAAAATAATTAATATTGATTGAAAATAGTGTATCTTTGGCACAGTTATTGTGCTGCCATTAACTCATGCATGATTAGTATGTAATAAAGGATTATGAAAAATAAGACGAAATTATTTAGCCAGAGACTGGATGATATAAACAACAATGTCGGTATTGTAATGCCAATCTTGACAGAATGTGACAGTGACGAGGACTTCTCCGAGGGATTGGAGAAGGTCGGAGAGGAACTGCCTATTTTGGCATTACGAAATATGGTCCTGTTTCCGGGAACAGCTTTGCCTGTGCTGATCGGACGTTCGAAATCGATGCGTCTCGTGAAGGAGGCGATGCATAAGAAAAGCCTTGTCGGTGTGGTTTGCCAACGCGACGTCGATATAGAGGATCCCGGGATGGAGGATTTGTATCCGGTGGGTGTTGTGGGCGAGATTGTCCGTATCCTGGAGATGCCTGATGAGATGACAACCATCATCTTGCAGGGTAAGCGGCGTTTCCGCTTGAACGAATTGACCGAGACAGAACCTTACCTGAAAGGACGTATCGAATTGATGGAAGACAAGAAACCGGACAAGGGTGATCGTGAATTCGAGGCGTTGATCTCAACGATTAAGGACTTGACGATAAAATTGCTGGGAGCCTCCATGGAGCCTCCTCGCGACTTGGTCATGTCGATCCGGAACAATAAGAATAATGTATATACTGTCAATTTCTCTTGTAGTAATATTCCGGTGAATGCCTTGGAGAAACAGCAACTCTTGGAGATCGATGATATGAAGGAGCGGGCCTATCGGCTTTTGTTCCTCTTGAATCGGGAGTATCAGTTGGTGGAGTTGAAGGCGGCTATCCAGATGAAGACGCACGAGGATATTGACCAGCAGCAGAAAGAGTATTTCCTGCAACAGCAGATCAAGACGATCCAGGAGGAGCTGGGCGGAAATATCAATGAGCAGGAGATCCAGTCGCTGCGTGAGAAGGCGGCTACCAAGAAGTGGTCAGCCGAGGTAGCGGCGATTTTCGAGAAGGAGGTGAAACGTCTTGAGCGGGTTCATCCCCAATCGCCCGATTATTCCGTGCAGGCGCAATATGTGCAAACCATCGTCAACCTGCCATGGAATGAGTATAGTAAGGATAACTTCAACTTGACTCATGCGCAAAAGGTGCTCGACCGCGACCATTACGGCCTGGAGAAGGTGAAGGAGCGTATCATCGAGCATCTGGCCGTATTGAAGTTGAAGGGCGACATGAAATCGCCGATTATCTGCCTTTACGGTCCTCCGGGCGTGGGTAAGACCTCTTTGGGGCGTTCGGTTGCCGAGGCGTTGAACCGTAAGTACGTGCGTGTCTCGCTGGGTGGTCTTCATGATGAGGCGGAGATCCGTGGGCATCGTAGGACCTATATTGGTGCTATGCCCGGTCGGGTAATCCAGAATATCCAGAAAGCGGGTACCTCGAATCCGGTCTTCGTCCTTGATGAGATCGATAAGATTACGAATGATTTCAAGGGAGATCCGGCGGCTGCACTGCTCGAGGTCCTGGATCCGGAGCAGAACAACGCTTTCCATGATAATTACCTGGATATCGATTATGATTTGAGCAAGGTTCTTTTCCTGGCGACGGCAAATAACCTGAATACCATTTCACAACCTCTGTTGGACCGTATGGAACTGATCGAGGTGAGTGGTTATATTCTGGAGGAGAAGGTGGAGATCGCCGCCAAGCATCTTGTGCCGAAAGAGCTTGAGGCTCACGGAATCGGGAAAGGCAAGGTTAAATTCCCGAAGAAGACCCTGCAGGCGATCGTCGAGTCGTATACCCGTGAGAGCGGGGTGCGTGAGCTTGACAAGAAAATCGCGAAGATCATGCGTAAGCTGGCCCGCAAGATCGCCATGGGTGAGGATGTGCCCGCTTCGATCAAGCCTGAGGACCTGTATGAGTATCTCGGTCCGGTGGAGTACACACGGGATAAGTACCAGGGTAATGAGTATGCCGGTGTGGTAACGGGCCTGGCATGGACCGCGGTCGGTGGTGAGATCCTGTTTGTCGAGTCGAGCTTGAGTAAAGGTAAGGGAGCGAAGTTGACACTTACCGGTAATTTGGGCGACGTGATGAAGGAGTCGGCGATGTTGGCGTTGGAATATATTCATGCCCATGCGGCGTTGTTCGATATCCCGGAGGAGATGTTCGAGAATTGGAATGTTCATATCCACGTACCGGAAGGAGCTATCCCCAAAGATGGACCAAGTGCTGGCGTAACGATGGTAACCTCTCTAGTTTCCGCTTTTACCCGTCGTAAGGTTAAGGCCAATCTGGCCATGACGGGCGAGATTACTTTGCGGGGCAAGGTGTTGCCTGTCGGTGGTATCAAGGAGAAGATCTTGGCAGCCAAACGGGCGGGAATCAAGGAATTGATCCTCTGCTCGGAGAATAAGAAGGATATTGACGAGATCAAGCCGGAATATTTGAAAGGGCTGGAGTTCCATTATGTGACGGATATCCGGGAGGTGGTCGAGTTGGCCTTATTGAAGGAGAAGGTAGACTGACCAGAATAAAATAGGAATTTGGGTGACGGGACTTTATCAAGGTTATTGATAAGGTCCCGTTTTTTATGTGGATTTTAGTCGGCCATGAAAAAAAATAAGGAGGCTATGCAGCGTTCGGGGCTTCTCTGACATCAATATTAATGTGATTTGAATAGATAATTGTAAGTTAACTGAAAAAAGATTCATATTATGAAATGGTATTTGAAGAATTTGCGCGCCTGGGCGATAGCCTCAGTAAGCATGGTGAGTTTGGCGATGAGTTTGACATCTTGTTTGGATGATGACGATGATGACGCGTATTATTTGTCTATCCCTAACGCGTTGGTGACGGTTAAGCCGACAGCCGATAACGCTTTCTATCTGCAACTGGACGACAGCACGACGCTGTTTGCCACAAATATGTCTAATTCTCCCTTCGGCGAGAAGGAGGTCCGTGCCCTGACCAATTTCGAGGTGGTGAACGAGCCGGCGAACGGTTATAATAAGGCAGTTCATATCAATTGGATCGACAGTATCCTGACGAAATCCATCGCGCCTGATATGGGGCTGAAGAACGATTCGATCTATGGAACGAATGAGGTGGAGATCATCAACGATTGGGTGACGATCGCTGAGGATGGTTACCTGACTTTGCGTTTCCGGACAATGAACGCCTATCCGGGCGCCAAGCATTTTGTCAACCTGTTGATGTCGAAAGACCCGGAGCATCCTTATGAGGTGGAGTTCCGCCACAACGCCTTTGGCGACAATTACGGTCCGATGGCGGATGGCCTGGTGGCATTCAAGCTGGATAGCCTGCCCGATACGAACGGCGAGACGGTGAAGTTGAAACTGAAATGGCGTTCATTCAGTGGTGACAAGTCGGCCGAGTTTGATTATTGTACTCGCAAGTCTACACCGGCTAAGGCCGCTATTGCGAAAGAGAAGAGCTCTTTGAACCTGAATTAAGGCATTCGTCGCTGATTGCTGACACGATAGGACGTGTAGCCCTTCACATACGTATATGTCTGGTGATATATACGTTCGTGAAGGCTTACACGTCCTATTGTGTTTTTATCCAAGTCCGTATGTGCTAGATGAGGAAGGTGTCGCCGGTCGCGAACAGGTGTAGCTGGGGCAGTTCGTGAAGGAGTTGTCGCTTGGCCAGGTCGCCAGTGCAGTGGCCGGTGTAGATCTCCAGTTGGGGATAATGCGCCCGGATAGCCTCTGAGAAATAGCGGGTCTCGTTAGTGGTCTGTTCGCTGTCGACGAAATGGAGTCCGCCGATAAAAACGGCTACCTTTTCTTCGCCGGTGAAGGCGCGGCAGGATTCGATGATGTTCAGGGCGCCGCCATGCGAGCAGGCGGAGAGGATCACGAGACCCCGATCGCTTTTGATCGCCAACGCCAGCTCGTGGCTGAAGTCGTCCGGCATCTCGCCTTGGTTGGTCTCCTTGACCAGGAAGCGGTTGCCCTCCGGTTTGGGGTGACGGATGGATTGGTTGCGGACGGCCGCGATCTCGTCGGAGAGCCATTGGCTTCCGGGCAGGAACCGGAAGCGGTCGCCGTATAGGGCCTTGAGGATTTCCGGCGTGCTGATGTCGCGGCGTGCTCCACGGCGGTAGGAATAATAGCGGGCATCGAACAGGCCTTGGGCCAGATAAACCGGTGTTTGCGGAAAATGGCTGAGGAAGACCTCGAGCCCTCCGGTGTGGTCGGCATGGCCATGTGAGAGGAAGGCGTAGTCGATGGTCGACAGGTCGATGCCCAACAGGCGGGCGTTCTCCATGAAACGGGCAGAGGCGCCCATGTCGTAGAGGATGCGCCGATGGGCGGTCTCGACCAGGAGAGAGAGACCGTGCTCCGGGAGCAGGGAAGCGTTGTCGCGGGCGGGAGAGTTATCAACCAATACGGTAACGCGGATGGTGTGGTTCATAGGTCGTTGTTCTTTAGGATTCCAGAAAATAAGGCCCCGTCGCGGACATGAGGCGTGAGCGGCGGGGCCTGTTATCTTTATTTAAGCTGGTCGATCTCGTCGAGCCAGAGGGTGGCCATGGCGTCGCTCGGCATGCGCCAGTCGCCTCGGGGCGAGAGGGTGATGGTACCGACCTTCGGGCCGTCGGGCAGGCAGCTGCGCTTGAACTGCTGCTGGAAGAACCGGCGGAAGAAGGTGCGCAGCCAGTGGTGGATGGTCGCCGTGTCGTAGCTGTCGCCGAACGCCTTCCGGGCCAGGAAATAGATCTTCGCCGGGCTCGCGCCGAAACGGAGGAAGTGGTAGAGGAAGAAGTCGTGCAGCTCGTAGGGGCCGACCAGGTCTTCCGTCTTCTGGCGGATGTTGCCCTGCTCGTCGGCGGGGATCAGCTCCGGGCTGATCGGCGTGTCGACAATGTCGAGCAGCGTCGTCTTCGAGCGCTCGTCGACCTTGTGGTTGGCGACCCATTCCACGAGATATTTCACCAGTGTCTTGGGGATGCTGCCGTTCACGCCATACATCGACATGTGGTCGCCGTTGTAGGTCGCCCAGCCGAGCGCCAGCTCCGAGAGGTCGCCCGTACCGATCACGAGCCCGTTCGCCTGGTTCGCCACGTCCATCAGGATCTGGGTCCGCTCGCGGGCCTGGCTGTTCTCGTAGGTGACGTCGTGGTTGTCCGGGTCATGCTGGATATCCTTGAAATGCTGGAGGCAGGCCTCTTTGATGGAGATCTCGCGCAGCGTGGCGCCCAGCGAGCGGATCAGGCTGACGGCGTTGTTGTAGGTGCGGCCTGTCGTGCCGAAGCCGGGCATCGTGATGCCGATGATCCGCTCGCGCGGGATCTGGAGCGCGTCGAAGGTCATGGCCGTCACCAGCAGCGCCAGGGTGGAGTCGAGGCCTCCAGAGATGCCCACGACCGCCGTCTGGGCATGGGTGTGGACAAGTCGCTTGGCCAGTCCCGATACCTGGATCTGGAAGATCTCCTCGCACCGCTCGGCGAGCGCGTCGCCCGATGGGGTGAAGGGGTGCGGATCGATCCGGCGGGTCAGCTCGACCGGCCGGTTGGGCAGGTGGAACTGGACGATCGTCCCGTAGTCCATGCGATAGTTCGAGCAGCCTTGCATGAAGCTGGTGTTCACCCGGCGGTCGTTCTGCAGGTTTTGCAGGTCGATCTCGCTGATGACCAGTTGCTCGCGCATCGTGAAGCGCTCCGACTCGTTGAGGATGATGCCATTCTCGGCGATGATGCCATTACCGGCGAAGACCAGGTCGGTACTTGATTCGCCAAAGCCCGCCGAGGCGTAGATGTAGCCGGCGATGCAACGGCCCGACTGCTGGGCGATGAGCGACCGCAGGTAGTGGTGCTTGCCGATCAGCTCGTTGCTGGCCGACAGGTTGAAGATGAGGTTGGCGCCCAGCATGGCCAGCTCGGAGCTGGGTGGGATGGGCACCCACAGGTCCTCGCAGATCTCGATGCCGACACGGGCCTCGCCGTTCTCGAGGATCAGGTAGCAATCCAGCGGCACCTCGCGGCCGCCGATCGTGATCATCGATTGTTGCAGGCGGGCGGCCGGCGTGAACCAGCGCTCTTCCTGGAACTCCTTGTAGGCGGGCAGGTAGCTCTTGGGCACTACGCCGAGGATCTCGCCCTTCTGGATGGCGACGGCGGCGTTGATCAGTTGGCTGCCGGCCACCAACGGACAGCCGACGATGATCATCAGGTTCAGGCCGGCGGTTCGGCTCACCAGCTCGAGGAGCGCCCGTTCGGCCTCACGCAGCAGGATCTCGTGCGAGAAGAGGTCCATGCAGGTATAGGCCGTCACCGCCAGCTCGGGGAAAGCGATGATCTGTACCCCTTTCTCGTCGGCCTCGCGGGCCATCTTCTCGATCTCCTGGATATTGTAAAAGCAGTCGGCCACCCGCACGTTGGGGACGGCCGCCGCGACTTTGATAAATCCGTAATTCATGTCTTGACTGTTTATGTTGATGCCGCCAAAGTTAAGGATTATTATCGGGATTCGCCGTATCCCGGGGTGTAATCCCATCTTGTCCGTACGCCTTTCTTGGGTGACTCTTCCGCGTGCCGCTATCTTATGACTAAAACAGTCGTGTTGGCTATCGCATTCTGGTATTCTATAACCAATATAGTTATATTGGCTATCACATTCTGGTATTCTATAACTAATATAGTTATATTGGCTATCGCATTCTGGTATTCTATAACCAATATAGTTATATCGGCTATCGCATTCTGGTATTCTATAACCAATATAGCTATATCGGCTATCACATTCTGATATTTTATAACTAATATAGTTATATCGGCTATAAGAAGCCAACCCTTAATTCCCGGTCAGCCCGGCGGCAAAAAAGGGAGAGGTACGCCTCGCGGCCATCTCTCCCCCGAACACAAAACAATCAACAAAAACTTATGTCTGATCGAGCTTAACGTATAAATAATAACTCCCTGTATTTTGGTAATGTCCACATCTGGTCGTCGACTACCAGCTCCAGCTTGTCGATGTGGTAGCGGATCGCCTCCATCATCGGCACGATCTGGTCGTGGTAAGCGATGGCCTTCTCACGCTCGCTCTCGATCTTGTTGGCGACCTTGCGGGCGTTGATCATCTCGTCTACCTTCTCCTTGATGAAGATGGTGCGGTTGGCGATATCCTCGATGATCTCCATGTTTTTCGACGAGAGATGAGCGGCCTTGTCCGCCGGGAAGAGATCGCGCATCTTGTAGACGTTGTCGATCAACTCCGACTGGTATTTCGTAGCGATCGGGATGATGTGGTTCATGGCCAGATCGCCCAATACGCGGGCCTCGATCTGGATCTTCTTCGTGTACATCTCCCACTTGACCTCGTTGCGGGCCTCCAACTCCTTGCGTGTCATGACGCCAGTCGACTCGAACATCTTTACGCTGCTCTCGCGCAGGTAAGCGTCGAAGATGAGGGGCACGCTGGTCTCGCAGTCGAGGCCACGGCGAGCCGCTTCCTCTTTCCACTCGTCGCTGTAACCGTTGCCGTCGAAATGGATCGCCTTGCAACTCTTGATCTCCTCGCGAAGAACCTCGACGATGGCGGCGAATTTCTCCTTGCCTTCGGCGATCTTAGCGTCGACCGCCTGCTTGAAGAGGGTAAGCTGCTCGGCCACGGCGGCGTTGAGTACCAACATGGCCGCGGCACAGTTGGCTGATGAGCCGACGGCGCGGAACTCGAAGCGGTTGCCGGTGAAGGCGAAAGGCGAGGTCCGGTTGCGGTCCGTGTTGTCGATCAGCAACTCGGGGATGCGGGCGATATCGAGCTTCATGCCCTGCTTGCCGGCGAGGACGAAACTCTCTGCGTCGCTGTGCTCCAGATGATCGAGCACTTGCGAGAGCTGAGCGCCCAGGAAGCTGGAGATGATGGCTGGCGGTGCTTCGTTGGCGCCCAGACGGTGCGCGTTGGTCGCGCTCGAGATGCTGGCCTTCAACAGGGCATTGTGCGTATAAACGGCCTTCAGTACGTTGACGATGAAGGTGACGAAGCGGAGGTTATCCTCGGGTGTCTTACCCGGGCCCATCAGCAGGATACCGGTGTCGGTACCGAGCGACCAGTTGTTGTGCTTACCCGAACCGTTGACGCCCTTGAATGGTTTCTCGTGCAACAGGACACGGAAGCCGTGCTTGCGCGAGATCTTCCGCATCAGGGCCATGATAAGCAGGTTGTGGTCGTTGGCCAGGTTACACTCCTCGAAGATAGGAGCAAGCTCGAACTGATTGGGTGCGACCTCGTTGTGACGGGTCTTGACCGGGATACCCAGGCGGAGCGCCTCAATCTCCAGCTCTTTCATGAACTCGAGGACACGGGTCGGGATAGCGCCGAAGTAGTGATCCTCAAGCTGCTGGTTTTTCGAGCTCTCGTGGCCCATCAGCGTGCGGCCCGTCATTAAAAGGTCCGGACGTGCGGCATACAAGCCCTCGTCGACCAGGAAATATTCCTGCTCCCAACCCAGATAGGCATAAACCTTCTTGACGTCGGGGTTGAAGTAGTGGCAAACATCGACCGCCGCCTTGTTGACCGCCTCGAGCGCTTTCAGGAGCGGCGCCTTGTAGTCGAGCGACTCGCCCGTATAGGCGATGAAGATGGTCGGGATACAGAGCGTATCGCCGATGATGAAGGCAGGAGAGGAGGGATCCCAGGCGGAATAGCCGCGTGCCTCGAACGTGTTGCGGATACCGCCGTTAGGGAAGCTCGAGGCGTCGGGCTCCTGCTGGATCAGCAGCTTGCCGTCGAATTCCTCAATGACGCCGCCCTTGCCATCGTGCTCGACGAAGGCATCGTGCTTCTCTGCCGTGCCCTCTGTCAAGGGATGGAACCAGTGCGTATAGTGCGTCGCGCCTTTCTCGAGGGCCCATTTCTTCATGCCGGCGGCGACGGCGTCGGCCGTTTCCCTGTCGAGGGGTGAGCCATTATCGATCGAGTCGACCAGACGCTCGAACGCTTTGCCAGGAAGATACTTGAACATCTTCTCACGGTTAAAGACTAACTCGCCGAAATATTCGGACGGCCTTTTCTCAGGAGCGGGTATCTCGACCGCTTTTTTCTCGAAGGCCGACTCAACAACCCGAAATCTTAATTTTGCCATAATACCTTTATTTATAATGGTTCGTTGAATGGATTTATTGTTCTCGTCCGGTTATCTGCCCATCCATCGCCGGATGCGCTCGACGCCCTCGACCGTATCGTCGCGGTCGCCAAAGGCGGTAAGCCGCAAATAACCTTCGCCACTTGGCCCGAAACCGACGCCTGGCGTCCCGACAACCCGTGCCTCGTAGAGCAGCTTGTCGAAGAATTTCCAGGAGGTCAGTCCGTTGGGCGCCTTAACCCACAGGTAGGGCGCGTTGTCGCCGCCATAGACGGTGAGGCCACTCTTTGTCAGCCCCTCTTTCATGATCCGGGCGTTGGTCATGTAATAGTCGATAGTTGCCTTGATCTGCGCCTTGCCCTCGGGTGTGTAGATCGCCTCGGCACCCCGTTGGGTGATGTAGCTCGTACCGTTGAACTTGGTGCATTGCCTGCGGTTCCAGAGTTTGTTGAGGAAAGCTTTCCGCCCGTCGAGCGTGTAGCCCTCCAATTCTTTGGGGACGATGGTGTAGCCACACCTTACGCCCGTGAAGCCAGCCGTCTTGGAGAAGCTCCGGAATTCGATCGCCACCTTCTTGGCTCCCTTGATCTCGTAGATGGAATGGGGAATGGCGGGATCCTGGATGTAGGCCTCATACGCGGAGTCGTACATGATGATCGCGTCGTTCGCCAAGGCGTAGTTGACCCATTTCTTGAGCTCCTCCTTGCTTAGAGTCGTTCCGGTCGGGTTATTTGGATAGCAAAGGTAGATGATGTCGACGCGGCGGCTGGGCAGGCTCGGGATGAAGTTGTTCTCGGCCGTGCAGGGGATATAGACGATATCGCTCCAACGGTCGTCGACCAGCGTGCCCGTACGTCCGCTCATGACGTTCGCGTCGATATAGACCGGATAGACCGGATCGGTGACGCCGATACTGTTGTCGTGTCGGAGGATGTCTCCGATGTTGCCGCAATCGCTCTTGGCGCCATCGCTGATAAAGACCTCGCCCGGTTCGATCGTGACGCCCCGGCTGGCATAGTCGTGTTTTATAATCGTGTCTATTAGGAATGAATATCCTTGCTCTGGCCCGTAGCCGTGGAAAGTTTCCTTGTGGGCCATCTCGTCAACGGCCTTGTGCATTGCCTCGATAACGGCTGGGGCCAGAGGCTGGGTGACATCGCCAATGCCCATCCGGATGATCTTCTCCTTGGGGTGGGTTACCTTGAAGGTGTTGACCTTTTTCGCGATGTCGGAGAATAAGTAGCTGTTTTGTAGTTTTAGGAAATGTTCGTTGATTAATGCCATATTGTTAATTGTTTTATGTGTTGTTGCTTTTTCATATCTCGATGGTTCCCTCAAAAACATTGACCGCCTCGCCGGTCATCAGGACGGCTTCACCTTCCCATTCGATCGTGAGTGGCCCGCCGTCCATGATCACTCGTGTTTTCGGTTCGGCCTTGCCGTGCAGGATACTCGCCACGGCAGTAGCACAAGCGCCCGTACCGCAGGCTTGCGTGATGCCGGATCCCCGTTCCCAGACCCGCATCCGGATTTCTGTTGGACTCAGGATCTGTGCGAACTCGACGTTTACCCGATCCGGAAAAGCGGGATGATGCTCGATCGCCGGTCCGATAGTGGGAAGATCTATCGTCGAGAGATCGTCGACGAGAATGACAAAATGGGGATTGCCCATCGAGAGGGAAGTGCCCGTGAAAGGGCCATAAGCGGTTTCTATACTCAAGTTTGTATCGATAATTTTCGGTTTCCCCATATTAACAGTTACCGTGTCGACTTTGTTGGTGTCGTTGACGTGTAACCTCAATTTCTTGATGCCCGACAAGGTATCGAGCGTAATCTCTTTCTTGTTTGTCAGTCCCTTATCGTAAACAAATTTGCCGATGCATCGGGAGGCGTTGCCACACATCCGGGCTTCCGAACCATCGGCGTTGAAGATGCGCATGCCGAAATCCGCCTTGTCGGACGGGCAGATCAAAACTAACCCGTCGGAACCGATTCCCGTATGGGGCTTGCTCCATCGGATGGCGATTTGTTCCGGTTTTTCGATGGCGCTTCGGGTCGTGTCCACGTAAATGTAGTCGTTGCCTGCGCCATGCATTTTTGAAAAGGGAATAAGTCTTGTCATTTTAATGCGTATTTTTTGATTATGCTTTCTTTTTGTCTTATCGATATGCAAATGTATTGCTATTTTGTAATAATTGATACAAACTTATTCCTAATGTTTGCTATAATCTTGGTTTGTGTGATTTGTGTTAGTAATATTGGGTTATTTGTGATAATTTATCATATGATTTGCTGTTTTATGCTTTAAATTGAAATATGGCTATTGGGGCTTTTCGTTTTGTCGCTTGTAAGGAAAGGAGCGTTTATAATATAAAAAGGAACCGCGGGCGTGATGGAATCTTCCATTATCACGTCCGCGGTTCCTTTTAAGATCGTATGAATCGTATTCTTTACTTAACCTGTTTGAAGGCCTTGCCCAACATATCAATGATATCGCTGGCGATAAGACTCTCTTCGGATTGGTAGATGGCGGCCAGATCGCCTGCCGTGCCGTGGATGAAAACACCCATGACCGCGGCTGTTTCCGGCTCGTAACCTTGAGCAAGCAGGCCAAGGATAATACCGGTCAGGACGTCGCCACTGCCGGCAGTCGCCATACCTGGGTTACCGCAGCTGTTAAAGTAGATGTTGCCGGCCGTGGTGCAAATGGCGGTATAGGCGCCTTTCAGGACGACAATTAGGTGATTCTCGACAGCGAAGGCTTTCGCTTTCATCAGGCGCTCGTAACCCGAGGCGCTTTCGCCGGCAATACGATCGAACTCTTTTGGGTGCGGTGTCAGGATGCTTCGCTCAGGGATTCGGCTGATTAACGACTTGTTGGTTGCCAACAGGTTGATAGCGTCGGCATCGATTACCATCGGTTTACTGTTCGTCTGTAGGATCCGCTCGATGGCCGCTCCCGATTCCATATGCTGTCCCATGCCCGGTCCGACACCGATGGCATTGTAAGGGCTGAGTTCCGGAACCGAAGAGAAGAAATCGACATTCGTATCGAAGCTGAGCATCGCCTCCGGGAAATTGGTTTGGAAAACGCCTTCGCCTCGTTGGGGAATATGGACGGTCAGCAGACCGGCGCCGCTTCGGAGGCAAGCTTTTGCCGCCAGGATCGCCGCTCCCATTTTACCCTTGCTGCCGGCGATCAGTAAAGCATGCCCGAATGTTCCTTTATGGGCGAACCGGTCTCGTGGCTGGATGACATACGAGATATCCTCTTCCGTTACCATCGTATATGGTGTCTCGGTCCTTTCGATCACGTCGGGGTGCAGTCCGATCTCAAGCGTTTTCCATTCGCCGACATAGGGCGCGTTCTCCGCCAGGAAGAAGGCCAGCTTCGGGAACTCGAAGGTAAGGGTGAGGTTCGCCTTGACGATCGCCTCCCGGTCGTTGCCCCGGTTGTCCTCTCCGAAAAGACCGGAAGGTATGTCGATAGAGACGACATGAGCGTCCGATTTATTGATATAGTCGACAACGGCGGCGAATCCACCTGTCAGCGGACGGTTCAGCCCTGAGCCGAAAAGTCCGTCGATCACGATGTCGTGTTCCGTCAGTACGGGTGGCGTGAAATCCTCGATCACCTCCGTGAATTCAACTCGGTCCATAAGAAGCAGGCGGCGTTTGTTGGCCTCGCAGTCGGGCGAGAGATGTTCCGTAGGATTGAACAGGTAAGTTTCTACCCGATAGGATTCCTCTGTCAGCAGTCGGGCAATGGCTAACGCGTCAGCACCGTTGTTGCCTTGTCCGGCGAAAATGATGATGCGGGTTTGCTTAGAATAGCGTCGGCAAAACTCGTGCATGAATTGCGTGGCGGCCCGTTCGACCAGGTCGATCGAGCTGATCGGCTCATGCTGGATGGTGTAGAGGTCCAGCTCCTTGACTTTTTCTGTAGCGAATATCTTTAGCATGATGTTCAATCGATAAGATTTGTATTTATGGGGGCAAATGTACACGCAAAATTCCATTTATGAAAGAAAAAGCACCATCGTGGACGTATGACGGCGTTTCCGGAAAAAAGGAAGTGTGGTCGCCTGTTGTTCGTAGGCCTCTCGGCCTTGCCCTTTGCCAAAAAAATCGTATTTTCGCGACGAGTTATTCTAAGGATTAATTAAAGAGAGATTTATGGAAACCATCCAGGTAAAGGACAAATGTTTTGAGTTGTATATCCCTGATGAGGAGATCCAGCGGCGTGTGGCCGAGATTGCGGCGACAATCAAGGCCGACATGATGGGTGAGCGTCCCTTGTTGGTCGGCATCCTGACGGGCGCCTATATGTTCGCGGCCGACTTGAGCCGGGCGTTGGACGGCGAGTATGAAATGACTTTTGCCCGTTATTCCTCCTACGCCGGGATGAGCTCGACGGGGCAGTTGGTCGAGGTGATGCCGATCCAGGTTGATATCAAGGACCGGATCGTGATCCTGGTGGAAGACGTGATCGACTCGGGATTAACGATGAGTCTGGTGCGGGCCCGCTGTCTTGAGTTGGGCGCTCGTGAGGTCCGCCTGGCGACGATGCTGTTCAAACCGGCGGCATTGCGGGCCGATCTGACACCCGATTATGTCTGTTTCGAGATCCCTAACGATTTCGTGGTGGGGCATGGCCTCGATTATGATGAGTTGGGACGGGCTTATAAGGATATTTATCGATTGAAGGTTTAATTCATTATTAAATATACGAGAGAGAAAAATTATGTTGAACATTGTGATTTTTGGTGCTCCCGGTTCAGGAAAGGGAACACAGAGCGAATTGATTATTAAGGAGTATGGCGTAGATCATATCTCGACTGGCGACGTTTTGCGTGCCGAGATGAAGGCTGAGAGCGAGTTGGGTAAGATCGCCAAGGATTATATCGAGAAAGGCCAATTGGTTCCTGATGAGTTGATCGTCAATATGTTGGCTAAGGTTCTCGACAGCAAGGAGAACTCGAAGGGTGTGATCTTCGATGGTTTCCCACGTACGATCCCGCAGGCAAAGGCCTTGAAGAAGATGCTGAATGAGCGTGGTACGGACGTCTCGGTCATGCTGAACTTGCAGGTAGACGAGGATGAGTTGATCAAGCGTCTGTTGGAGCGTGGTAAGGTATCTGGCCGTTCTGACGATAACTTGGAGACGATCAAGTCGCGCCTTGAGGTTTATCACACGCAGACCGCGCCTTTGGCCGACTATTACATCGGCGAGGGCAAGCACGTGGCCATCAAGGGCATGGGTACGATCGACGAGATCTTTGGCCGTATCAAGGAGGCAATCAATAACGTAAAATAAGCGTCTTACCGCTGTAAGGACGCGCCGGGTCGGGCTTTCGTGGTCTTTATGGAAGGCGATCGGGGCGCGTCCTTTTCATTTTTAATTGGAGAAAACAGAATTGAAATAACATGGCAGAATCGAATTTTGTGGATTACGTCAAGATCTATTGCCGCTCGGGAAAGGGTGGCCGCGGATCTTCTCATTTCCGTCGCGAGAAATATATACCGAAAGGTGGCCCGGATGGTGGCGACGGTGGCCGGGGTGGCCATATCTTCCTGCGTGGCAACCGGAATTATTGGACCCTGCTCCATTTGAAATATGAGCGTCATATCATGGCGACCAATGGCGGTCATGGTGGCGCCAAACGAAGCACCGGCAAGGATGGCGAGGATCGCACGATCGAGGTGCCATGCGGAACGGTTGTTTACGACGCCGAGACGGGCGAGTTCATTTGCGACGTGACCGAGGACGGGCAGGTTGTCACGCTGCTGAAAGGTGGCCGTGGCGGTTTGGGCAATTGCCATTTCAAGACCGCGACCAACCAGGCGCCCCGTTATTCGCAACCGGGCGAGCCAGCGCAAGAACGGATGGTTATTCTCCAGTTGAAGCTTTTGGCGGATGTTGGTCTGGTGGGTTTCCCGAACGCTGGTAAGTCGACTTTGCTTTCTGTCGTCTCGGCGGCCAAGCCGAAGATCGCCAATTATCCCTTCACGACGCTTGAGCCTAATCTGGGTATCGTCAGTTACCGCGACAACCGTTCATTTGTGATGGCGGATATCCCCGGAATTATTGAGGGCGCCAGCGAGGGTAAGGGATTGGGTTTGCGTTTCTTGAGGCATATCGAGCGCAACTCGTTACTGCTTTTCATGATTCCGGCGGATTCGGATGATATCCGTAAGGAATATGAGATCCTGAATAATGAGTTGGTCAAATATAATCCCGAGCTGCTGGGCAAGGGGCGTGTCCTGGCGATTACCAAGAGCGATATGCTCGACGATGAGCTGCGGGAGGCATTGGCGGAAGAGCTGCCCGAGGGCGTGCCCGCGCTGTTCATCTCGTCGGTGGCTATGCAGGGTATCACGGAACTGAAGGATCTTTTGTGGAAAGAGTTGAACAGGGAGACATTCCATGAGGTTGAGCGGATCGTACACAAGAATATTGATGTCAGTACGCTGGTGTTCGACGATGACGACGATTTTGTCGTGCCGCTTGATGATGAGGATGATGACGAAGAGTATGAGGAATACGAGGAATATTGGGACGATGAGGAGGATGCTCCTGCAAAATAGTCCGGTCGAGGTGTCGCGGTATCCGGGATTAAGCCGGTTCGGCGACATTTCTCATTTTGTGACCTCGCGTGCGGGAGGCGTGAGTGAGGGGAACTACGCGTCCATGAACCTGGGTCTCTATTCGGGTGATAGCCGGGAAAGGATCGATGAGAATATCCGCCGGTTGATGGCGGGGCTTGGCCTGGAGCCCGAGCGCTTGTTGTTGCCGCGTCAGGTGCATGGTTGCCGGGTCGCGGTAGTTGACAGGACGCTTACCCAGCTTTCTGGTGTGGAAAGGGAGGCCCGTTTGGAGGGGTTTGATGCCTTGATCACGGCCGATCCCGGTGTGTGCGTCGCGGTGGCGACCGCCGATTGCGTGCCTGTCCTTCTTTATGCCGCCGATAAACGGGTTGTGGCCGCTGTACATGCCGGTTGGCGGGGTACGGTCTTGCGGATCGCCGAGTTGACGATCCAACGGATGGTGGACGCCTTTGGCTGCGACCCGCGGCAGGTCTGGGCGGCGATAGGCCCCTCGATCAGCGCGTCCGCCTTCGAGGTCGGCGAGGAAGTGGTCGACGCTTTTCATGACGCGGGTTTCGATCTTTCCCGATTGTTGCTTCGTGATCCGGATTCGGGTAAGGGGCATATTGATTTGTGGGAGGCAAATCGGATGTCGCTGATCCGGGCCGGTTTGGATGGCGATCACATCGAGTTGGCGGGTATCTGTACCTATGAGCGTTTTAGCGATTATTTCTCCGCTCGCCGTTTGGGGATCCAGAGCGGACGTTTCCTGTCGGGTATCTATATTAACGAGGCGGTTCTTCCTTAGGTTGTCGGAATCCTTTTTGAAGGAAACTCCAGTCCGGTCCGAAGAAAACTCCAGTCCTTTCCGAAAGAAACTCCAGTCCTGTTCGGAAAGGATTCGCTTTTTTTAAGTGCTTTATACACGTGCGTATGTGTCGCCTTTCATGTACGTACGTGTCGGCCGATATGAACGCTCGTGTCGGGTGACACATACGTATGCGTGCGCCGACACGTACTATTGTGTTTAATTCCTGTCGAAAAATCATTCATTATTAGGATAAATCCCCGTAATTTTGGTCCCACAAAAAGTAACAGTTATTGAGAATTGATATGAGAACGATTACGATATCAGATGAGATTAATCAGGCTTGTCCCGATTTACGTGTTTTGGCGATTGCCTGCCGGGTAAAGAACAGCGAACCGGACGCGGCGTTGTGGCAAGAGATCGAAGAGGAGGAGCGCCGTGTACGTTCGTCGGTCCGGATGGAGGAAATCAACAAATGGCTTCCAATTCAGGCGACTCGCCAGGCTTATAAGCGATTGGGAAAGGATCCGAATCGTTATCGTCCCTCGTCGGAGGCCTTACGGCGCCGGATCGTTAAGGAGATGCCCCTGTATCGCATCGATACATTGGTGGACTTGATCAACCTGGTCTCTATCCGGAGCGGTTATTCGATCGGAGGGTTCGATGCGGACAAGATAGATGGTGACCTTTGCTTGGGTGTCGGTCGTGAGGCGGAGGTGTATCATGGTATTGGCCGTGGCGAGTTGAATATTGCCGGTTTGCCCGTCTATCGCGACCGGCAGGGTGGTATTGGTACGCCGACCAGTGATGAGGAGCGCACGAAAATCGGCTTGTCGACCACGGCCCTGTTAATGATCATCAACGGCTATTCCGGGATGGAAGGTTTGATTGAGGCTGGTGAATACGCCGCCGGTTTGTTGAGGCGTTATGCGTCAGCTGAGTGTGTGGAGGCGGAATTGATCGCTTACGGACAGCGGGAAAAAATGGTTTTATAGCCGTTTTTATCCGTTCAGGCCTTTTTTTTGTCAAAGAACCCGTTGGGTTGGATAAAAAAATCCGTTTTTCTTTTGTTTTAAATCCCTTATGGTTACTTTTGCCACAGTTTAATATAAAAGAGTAAAAATATGATTGAATTAATTGGAAACAATGCCGGTCTCGTTTGGCACGCCTTGAACGAGAATGGGCAAATGAGCGTCAAAAACTTGAAGAAAGCCACCAAGATCAAAGCCGAAAAAGACGTTTACGCGGCTTTAGGCTGGTTAGCGAAAGAGGGCAAATTGGTTTTTGCGGAAGAGAAGGGCGAGATTCTCGTCTCTTTGCTTTGATTACCCGTAAAGAGGGGAAGAGGTTGAAGGCTGTTCGATTCGGTTGGACGGCCTTTTATTTTGCCTTTTCGGAAAAAATGTGAGGCTTAATATTTGCCCGATTCAATTCTTAATCTTATTTTTGTGTAGAATTTGGTATGAAATGACCGAGGATCAAAATAGATTATTGGCTGTTTTTGAGGTGAGGGTTCGAGATTTAATCGCTTTGTGTGAGCGGCAGAAACGAGAAATCGACGAGCTTAATGGTCTGTTGAGAACACGTGACGAAGAATTGAGGATAGCCAAGGAGACGATCGGATCGTTGAATGCCAAGTGTGATAACTTGTTGATGGCACGTGTCTTTTCCACGAACGAGGAGGAAATGAAGAATGTCAAGCTCAGGTTGTCGAGATTGGTGCGGGAAGTAGATAAGTGCATTGCGTTGTTGAACGAGTAAATTGTGAAATGCAATGGACGATAAGTTTTTAATAAATATAGAAATAGCAGGGACTAAATATCCCCTTACGATAAATCGTCAGGAAGAGGAGGTCGTACGTGCCGCCGCGGCACAGATTAACAGTAAGATCCTTCAATACCGACAATATTTTAACAGTGAGGTGAATATTAAGGATTTGTTGGCGATGGTCGCCTTTCAGCTCTCGTTGACGAACTTGAAGCTGGAGAAAAGGAATGACACGGCGCCTTTCATGGACGCTATCGAGCGGTTGAAAGAAGAAGTGGAAGTTTGCTTGGGCCAATAAGGCTGGAATCTTGATATTTTCGCAGATTATTTTCCGCACCCCGCGTATGGGAATCCATACGTTTGAGGTGCTTTTTTTGTTTTTATGTATATATAAATTATTAGTTAAATGGGAATGTATATAATTATAGCGGTTGTCGCTCTTCTGGTTGGCGGTTTGCTCGCTTGGCTAGGGATGCGTTTCCTCCTGAAGTCTAAGTATGAGGCTGTGCTGAAAGAGGCCGAGAAGGAGGCTGAAGTGATCAAGAAAAACAAGATGCTGGAGGTGAAGGAGAAGTTTATTCACCTGAAGGCGGATTTGGAGAAACAGGTTTCGCAGCGTAATGCCAAGATCCAGTCGGTCGAGACAAAGCTCAAGCAGCGTGAGATCTCGATGAACCAGCGTCAGGAGGAACTCCAGCGCAAGAACAACGAGGTGGATATCGTGAAGGAGAACCTGGCGAACCAGTTGGAGTTGGTTGAGAAGAAAAAACAGGAACTGGATAAGTTGCACCAGAAGGAAATCGAGCATCTGGAGACGATTTCCGGCTTGTCGGCCGAGGAGGCGAAAGAGCGCCTGATCGAGTCGTTGAAGGATGAGGCGAAGACAGAGGCTGCCTCTTACATCAATGAGATCATTGAGGAGGCGAAGATGACGGCCAATAAGGAGGCTAAGAAAATCGTGGTCCAGTCCATTCAAAGGGTAGCGACTGAGACAGCGATCGAGAACTCGATCACGGTCTTCCATATTGAATCGGATGAGATCAAGGGACGTATCATTGGTCGTGAGGGACGTAATATCCGTGCCTTGGAAGCGGCGACTGGTATTGAGATCGTCGTTGACGATACGCCAGAGGCGATTGTCTTGTCAGGCTTTGATCCTGTCCGTCGTGAGATCGCCCGTTTGGCGCTTCACCAGTTGGTACAGGATGGCCGTATCCACCCTGCCCGTATTGAGGAGGTCGTAACGAAAGTTCGCAAGCAGGTTGAGGATGAGATTGTTGAGACAGGTAAGCGGACGGTGATCGATTTGGGTGTGCATGGTTTGCATCCGGAATTGGTCCGTTTGATCGGAAAGATGAAATATCGTTCTTCTTATGGCCAGAACTTGTTGCAGCACGCCCGCGAGACGGCGAACCTCTGCGCGATCATGGCTTCCGAGTTGGGCTTGAACCCGAAAAAGGCGAAACGTGCCGGATTGTTGCATGACATAGGTAAGGTGCCCGATGACGAGCCCGAATTGCCACACGCTATTCTGGGTATGAAGTTGTGCGAGAAATACAAGGAGAAACCAGATATCTGCAATGCGGTGGGCGCTCACCACGATGAGGTGGAGATGCAAACCCTGTTGGCGCCGATCGTTCAGGTTTGCGATGCGATTTCAGGCGCACGTCCTGGTGCCCGTCGTGAGATCGTTGAGGCTTATATCAAGCGTTTGAACGACTTGGAGCAGTTGGCGATGTCTTATCCGGGAGTGGTTAAGACCTACGCTATCCAGGCTGGCCGTGAGTTGCGTGTGATTGTCGGTGCTGATAAGATCGACGATAAGGCAACCGAGAGCCTCTCGAACGAGATCGCCAAGAAGATCCAGGATGAGATGACTTATCCGGGCCAGGTTAAGATTACGGTGATCCGTGAGACACGTGCCGTAAGCTACGCGAAGTAATAGAGTGTTTCGCCATTTGTTTGGCGAAGGTATATGAGGATTTCCCGAAAGAGGAATGCCCTTGGAACAAATGAGTTCCGGTGGCGTCTCTTTCGGGAAATCTTGTTATGGGGTGAATGTCAGACGAGTGTGGCGGCGATTAGTGCGCATGTTGAATGTGACAAATCTTTTTTGTACCTTCGCGGCCGAAATCCAATCAATATTTAGAGGTAGAATATGATAACAGTCAGCAATCTGGATGTCCAGTTCGGGAAAAGGATCCTGTTCCAGGACGTGAACATGAAGTTTACGCCGGGTAATTGTTACGGAATCATTGGCGCTAACGGTGCCGGTAAGTCAACTTTTTTGCGGGTAATCAGCAAGCAGCTGGATCCGACACGAGGCAGTGTCACTTTAGGACCGGGCGAGCGCCTGTCTGTCTTGAGCCAGGACCACTTCGCTTTTGATGAGTATACGGTCATGGACACGGTCTTGATGGGACATTCGGTCTTGTGGGAGATCATGAGCGAGAAGAACGCCCTCTACGCTAAGCCTGATTTCAGTGACGAGGATGGTATCCGTGTTTCGGAGCTGGAGGAGAAGTTTGCCGAGATGGAGGGATGGAACGCCGAGAGCGATGCCGCCAGCCTGTTGAGTGGTTTGGGTATTCCGGAGGAGATCCATTACAGCATGATGAAGGACCTGAGCGGTAAGCAGAAAGTGCGTGTCCTTTTGGCGCGTGCGCTTTATGGTCAGCCGGATAACCTGTTGTTGGATGAGCCGACGAACGACCTCGACTTGGAAACGGTTTCTTGGTTGGAGAACTATCTCTCTAATTTTGAGCATACGGTATTGGTCGTAAGTCACGACCGTCACTTCTTGGACTCGGTTTGTACACACACGGTGGATATTGATTTCGGAAAGCTTCAGATGTTTGCCGGTAACTATAGCTTCTGGTATGAGTCCAGCCAGTTGGCTCTCCGTCAGCAACAGCAGCAGAACAAGAAGGCTGAGGAGAAGAAGAAGGAGTTGGAGGAGTTTATCCGTCGTTTCAGTGCTAACGTAGCGAAGTCAAAGCAGACTACGAGCCGTAAGAAGATGTTGGAGAAGCTGAATATTGAGGAGATTAAGCCCTCTTCTCGCCGTTATCCGGGTATCTTGTTTACGCCTAACCGTGAACCGGGTAACCAGATTCTGGAGGTAAAGGGATTGACGAAGAGTATCGATGGCAAGATCCTGTTCCAGGACTTGAATTTCAATGTGGAGAAGGATGATAAGATTGTTTTCATCAGCCGTGATCCGCGTGCGATGACCGCGCTTTTCCAGATTATCAATGGTGAGGAGAAACCGGATGCCGGTTCTTATCAGTGGGGGCAGACAATCACGACAACCTATTTGCCGCTTGATAACTCGAAATATTTCAATACGGATTACAACTTGATCGAGTGGTTGACACAGTTCTCGCCCGATACCAACGAGGTCTTCCTGAAAGGCTTCTTGGGACGTATGCTTTTCTCGGGTGAGGAGCTTCTGAAGAAGGTTAGCGTCCTTTCGGGAGGTGAGAAGATGCGTTGCATGATCTCCCGGATGATGTTGACGGATGCCAATGTCCTGATCCTCGATACGCCGACCAACCACTTGGATCTGGAGTCGATCCAGGCATTCAACAATACGTTGAAGACATTTAAGGGTAACATCCTCTTCTCGAGCCACGACCACGAGTTCATTCAGACGGTCGCAAATCGGGTGATCGAGTTGACCCCGAATGGCATTATCGATAAGATGATGGAATACGACGATTATATTACTGATCCGTTGGTGGCTGCCCAACGTGAGAAACTTTATGGCAAGGCCTGATAGAGTTTGAGACGGTCACGGTTCATAATAGCCCTTTTTCTGGCTTGGTTGCCGGTATTTGTCCTGCAGAGGCCACTTTTTATGCTTTACCAGGGCGCCTTGGCGAAAGGCTACTCGTTAGTGGACTTTTGCCAGGTGGCTTGGCATGGGCTGAAGCTGGACTTGACCGTCGCTGGTTATTTGACCGCCGTCCCGTTGTTGTTGAGCCTTGTGTCCGTATGGCTTCCTGGACGCTGGCTGGGGCGGGTCTTGAATGTTTACCTGGCTGTTGTAAGTCTATTGGTCGGGGCGCTTTTCGTGGTGGACCTGATCCTTTATGGCTTCTGGGGCTTCCGGTTGGATGCGACACTTTTCTTTTATATGGAATCGCCCGCTGACGCTTTGGCGAGTGTATCACTTCCTTTTGTGCTTGTCGGATTGGCGGTCTTGTTCGCTTATGGGATTGCGGTTTATGGCTGGTTTCGTTGGTCGCTCGTGCCCCGTGCGCCCTCAAGTCCGGAACGTCGTCGTTGGTTGTCCTCTGTAGTTCTGGTACTTTTGGGAGGACTGATGTTTATCGCTATTCGAGGTGGCGTGACTACTTCGACTGCAAATGTCGGGATGGTCTATTATAGTCAGGACCAATTCCTGAACCATTCCGCTATTAATCCCTGTTTCAGTTTGTTTTCTTCTTTAAGTAAGCAACAGGATTTCGCCAGCCAGTTTGATTTCTTTCCTGAAGATAAGCGGCAAGAATTGGCGTCAGGGTTGACCCGGCCGTTTGAGGCGGCATCAGGTGACACGATTCCCCGATTGTTGAGAACCGATCGTCCTAATATCCTGTTGATTTTGTTGGAGAGTTTTTCAGCGAACGCGATTGAGGTCTTAGGCGGTACGCCGGGTGTCACGCCTTGTTTAAACCGTTTGAGCGAGGAGGGTATCCTTTTTACCAATATGTATGCCAATTCGTTCAGGACGGATCGTGGATTGGTATCCGTCTTGAATGGTTATTTGGCGCAGCCGACCACTTCGATCATGAAATATCCGGCCAAGAGCCAGTCTTTGCCCTCATTGGCGAAAAGTTTGGGTGAAGTTGGTTATACCGCCGATATGCTCTATGGTGGTGATATCAATTTCACCAATATGAGAAGCTTCTTCTTCAGTTCCGGTTATACCCGAATCACGTGTGATCAGGATTTCCCGCTTTCAAGTCGTTTGAGCAAGTGGGGAGCGAACGATGACGTGACTTTCCGCCATTTATTGGAGGATTTGTCCGCACGCCCTGTTGATGGCGCGCCGTGGCTGACTACCTTTTTGACCTTGAGCAGTCATGAGCCGTTTGAGGTGCCTTATCATCGCTTATCGGATCCTTATCTGAATTCAGTCGCGTTTACCGACAGTTGCTTGGGTGCGTTCATTGATGGCCTGAAAGAGTTACCGGTTTGGAAGAATACATTGGTGATCCTTGTTTCGGATCATGGCTTCTGCTATCCGGAGAATTTGACCAATTATGAACCTCGCCGTTATCATATCCCGATGTTGTGGTTAGGTGGCGCTGTGGCGGCTCCTCGAAAAGTAGAGACCTTCGCTTGCCAGACCGATCTGGCGGCTACTTTATTGGGACAACTGGGGCTTCCGGTTGATCGTTTTACTTTCAGTAAGAATATATTCTCGCCATCAGAGCCTCATTTTGCCTTTTATACCTATAATAATGGGTTTGGCATAATTGATACGACGGGCTATTCCGCTTTTGATAACGAGGCGGGCCGTGTGTTATCGACAAAGGCTTCTCCGGCGGGTGAGGCCCTTCGCGTGGATAAGGGCAAAGCTTTGTTACAGACCTTATACGATGATTTGGGAAGCCGATAAGCCGGCTTGGGCCCGAACAAGAGGCCTCAATAATATCTTTTATTTGATTTTTAAATGCTATTAGGAAATTAATCGCTAATTTTGTGCTCTAAAACATTAACGTAACATATTATCAAAGATGGCTGCGACTAAAAAAATTAAGAGAGCGTTAGTCTCTGTCTTTCACAAAGAGGGATTGGATGAGATTTTGAGAAAACTTCATGAGGAAGGTGTTAGTTTCGTGTCAACTGGTGGCACTCAATCGTTTATAGAATCTTTAGGTATCCCTTGCGACGCTGTCGAGGATTTGACGGGTTATCCTTCTATATTGGGTGGTCGCGTTAAGACTTTGCATCCGAAAGTGTTTGGTGGCATCTTGGCTCGTCGTGAGAACGAGGGTGACCAGGCCCAGCTGTCGGAATATGAAATTCCCGAGATTGATTTGGTGATAGTCGACCTGTATCCGTTTGAGGAGACTGTAGCCTCTGGCGCTGATGAGCAGGCGATTATCGAGAAGATTGATATAGGCGGTATCTCGTTGATCCGTGCGGCCGCCAAGAATTTCAAGGATGTGGTGATTGTTGCCTCAAAAGCACAATACGCTCCTTTGATGAATTTGTTGAATGAGAAGGGCGCTGAGACGACATTAGAGGATCGTAAGTGGTTCGCTAAGGAGGCATTCGCCGTTTCATCCGGCTATGATTCAGCTATTTTCAACTATTTCGACGATCGTGCGGGTTCGCATTTCCGTGCGACGGTTGATGAGCCGATGCACTTGCGTTATGGTGAGAATCCTCATCAGGCAGCTAAGTTCTATGGCAAGTTCAATGATATGTTCGAGCAGGTTCATGGTAAGGAGATCTCCTATAACAACTTGCTTGATGTTGATGCGGCTGTGAACTTGATCGATGAGTTTGATGAGTTGACTTTCGCTATCCTGAAACATAATAACGCTTGTGGTATCGCTTCTCGTGGTAATATCCTGGAGGCATGGAAAGAGGCCTTGGCGGGTGATCCGGTTTCCGCTTTTGGTGGGATCTTGGTTACGAACGGAACGATCAATGCGGAGGCAGCGGAAGAGATCAACAAGATTTTCTTCGAGGTTATTATCGCTCCGGCCTACGAGCCTGAGGCGTTGGCTATTCTTGAGCAAAAGAAGAACCGCATCATCTTGGTTCGTAAGGAGTGCAAGACTTGCCCGATGCAGTTCCGTTCATTGTTGAATGGCGTATTGATGCAACAGAAAGACTTGAGCATCCAGAGCGAGGCTGATTTGGAGCCGATGACGGTAAAGCGTCCGACCGCTCCGGAAATTGAGGATTTGTTGTTCGCTAATAAGATCGTGAAGAACAGTAAGTCTAACGCGATCACTTTGGTTAAGAACAAGCAATTGTGCGCAAGTGGTGTCGGACAGACTTCACGTGTTGACGCATTGAAGCAGGCTATCGAGAAGGCAAAATCATTCGGATTCGACTTGAATGGCGCGGTTATGGCTTCTGACGCATTCTTCCCGTTCCCTGATTGTGTTGAGATCGCTGATAAGGCAGGTATCACGGCGGTAATACAGCCGGGTGGCTCAATCAAGGACAATTTGTCTGTAGAGTATTGTGATGAGCATGGCATGTCGATGGTGAAGACAGGCGTTCGTCATTTTAAACATTAATATTTTAAGGGGATTCAAAAATGGGATTATTCTCTTTTACCCAAGGAGTCGCTATTGATTTGGGAACGGCGAACACGATCATTACGATCAACGATAAGATCGTGGTCGACGAGCCTTCGGTTGTAGCGCTCGATGCCCGTACGGATAAAGTGCTGGCGGTCGGTAAGGTCGCTCGTGAGATGTACGAGAAGACACATCCGAATATCCGCACGATCCGTCCGTTGCGTGAGGGCGTGATTGCCGATTTCTATGCGGCAGAGCAGATGATTCGCGGTTTCATCAAGATCGCGAGCGGTCGCAAACGTTGGTTTTCGCCTTCGTTGCGTATGGTGATCGGTATCCCTTCCGGCAGTACGGAGGTGGAGATCCGTGCGGTGCGCGACTCTTCAGAACATGCGGGTGGACGTGATGTCTATATGGTGTTCGAGCCGATGGCTGCCGCTATTGGTGTTGGTATTGACGTATTGGCCCCAGAGGGCAATATGATCGTGGATATAGGTGGTGGTACGACTGAGATCGCCGTAATCTCATTGGGCGGTATCGTGTCGAACAAGTCTATCCGTATGGCTGGTGACGACTTGACGGCGGATATTATGGAGTACATGCGTCGCCAGCACAACGTCCGTGTGAGCGAGCGTATGGCTGAGCGTATCAAGATCAATGTCGGTTCGGCGTTGACGGTACTGGAAGACGCTCCTGAGGATTACGTGATCCATGGTCCTAACCAGATGACTGCCCTGCCGATGGAGGTTTCTGTCTCTTATCAGGAAATCGCCCATTGTTTGGATAAGTCTATCTCGAAGATTGAGGCGGCTATCTTGAGTGCCTTGGAGCAGACTCCACCTGAGTTGTATGCCGACATCGTGAAGAATGGCGTTTATCTGGCTGGTGGTGGTGCCTTGTTGCGTGGTTTGAGTAAACGTTTGCGCGACAAGATGAATATTGAGTTCCATGTGGCGGATGATCCGTTACGTGCGGTAGCTAAGGGTACGGGTATTGCCCTGAAGAATATAGATAAGTATAATTTCCTTATTCGATAAGTAACAGCCAATAAGGGACGTGCCGAAGTCATGTGTTCTGTCACATGGTGAAGCGTGTGCCTTATTGGCTTTTGTCTTTCTGTTTGTTGTATGCGGAAACTGCTGGAGTTTTTGGTCCGGATAAAGCATTGGTTCCTGTTCTTCCTGTTGGAGGCGGTCTCGATCTTTCTGGTCGTTCGTGATAACGCTTACCAGCGGAGTGTATTTTTTAGTTCCGCTAATGTTGCCATCGCGCATATCACCTCACTAACCTCTTCCGTGCATTCATATATGGATTTGAAGACGGCTAATAAGGAATTGCTTGAGGATAATGGAAGACTTGAGCAACAATTGCTCGAGCTCCAGGATCAATTGGATGCGCTGGTCGCTGACACGACGGCGTTTGAGGGTATGGCTCCCGACACGTTGGATACAAAGGAGGAGTTCCCTTACTCGTTTATCCTGGCGGAGGTGGTTAATAATAGCGTGAATCAGGTCTCCAACTATATTACGATTAATAAAGGACGGGAAGATGGAGTCCGGCAAGATATGGGTGTTGTTTCCAATAAAGGTATAGTTGGTATCGTGTCGGTTGTTTCTGACCATTTTGCCGTGATAATCCCTTTGTTAAACCCAAAATCGCATTTGAGTTGTCGGTTAAAGAATAGTGATTATTTTGGCTCTTTAAGTTGGGATGGTCGTGATGTCCGTTGCGCTTCATTGGATGAGTTGCCCAGGCATACGGTATTTAATGAGGGAGATACTGTCGTGACGAGTGGTTATTCCGCCGTATTCCCGAAGGGGATCATGGTGGGGACGGTTATCTCGGAAGAGGAAGGAGACGATGAGGATTTCCGGTCGTTGAAGGTTAGTTTATCCACTGATTTCTCGACGTTGAGAATGGTCCGGGTTATTCGTAATTTTTATCAAGAGGAACAGGTCGCTATAGAGAAGGAGGCTCGAAAGAATGATAAATAATTTGATTAGGGGACTATTGTATGTGATCGTATTTGTCTTGTTGCAAGTCTTGTTATTGAATAACATCCATTTTCTGAGGATCGCTACCCCGTTCTTGTATCTTTATGTCATTTTGCGCTTGCCTTTGGGCGAGTCCCGGTCGGGCATTTTATTGTTCTCGTTTTTCCTGGGATTGTTGGTCGACCTTTTTGGGAATACGGCGGGAATGCATGCCTTCGCGACGACATTCGCCGGTTTTTGCCGTGAACCGTTGATCCGGTTATGGAATGGTAAGGATTTACCGGCGGGAGCTATTCCTTCGTCGAAGGTGTTTGGCATGGGGGGCTATTTACGCTATGCCTTAAGCGTCATATTGATCCATCATACGATGGTTTTTGGGATCGAGTCGTTGACATTGTTTGATCCCTTCTTCTTGGTTATCCGGATTTTGGGTAGTGTCTTGTTGACATTTATATTGGTTTGTATTTTTGAGGGATTTAATGTAGTGCGTCAGAAAAGTGGAGAATAACACGAAATACGCTTATACGGGCAGGCGTTACGTGATCGCTGGTGCCGTCATCCTTCTGGTCGTTATTTATGTGATTCGCCTGTTTTATTTACAAGTGATAGAGAGCGACTATAAGGCTTGGGCCGATAGTAACGCCTTTCTGAAAAGGACTGTCTATCCGTCTCGTGGCATCATGTACGACCGGGCGGGCAAGCTGGTGGTGTATAACCAACCGGCCTACGACGTGATGCTGATCATGCGAGAGGTACAGCCTTTTGATACGCTTGATTTATGCCGGACGCTCGATATTACGAAGGAGCAATTCGACAAGCGGATCCTGGAAATCAAGGATCGTCGTCGGAATCCGGGTTATTCCTCTTATGTCCCGCAGATCTTCATGAGCCAGATCTCGACCGAGAAATATGGGGTTTTACAGGAAAAGTTATATAAGTTCCCTGGGTTTTATACCCAGAAACGAACGGTCCGTGAATATGCCTATCCTAATGGTGCCTTGGTATTGGGGAATGTCGGCGAGGTCAATAAACGGGATATCGAGTCGGATTCCTATTATGTGCGGGGCGATTATGCCGGACGTACAGGGATTGAGAGCTCGTATGAGAAATGGTTGAGAGGAGTCAAGGGTGTCGAGATCCTTTTGCGCGACGCACATGGACGTGTGCAGGGGCGTTATGAGGAGGGACGGCATGATATCGCTCCCCAAGCGGGAAAAGACCTGACACTTTCATTGGATATGGAGCTTCAGGCTTATGGTGAGAAATTGATGAGTAATAAGTTGGGCGGTATTGTCATGATCGAGCCGGAAACAGGAGAGGTGCTTTGCATGGTTTCGTCGCCTACGTTTGATCCGGGAATCCTGGTCGGTAGGGAACGGGGAAAGAATCACCTGGCCTTACAGAAGGATCCCTTGAAGCCTTTGTTTAATCGTCCGTTGATGGCGCAATATCCTCCGGGATCGACTTTCAAGCCTACTCAAGGATTGATTTTTCTGCAAGAGGGTGTGATCACGCCCGAGACACGTTATACGTGTGCTCATGGTTATACCTTTTTGCGTGGAAAACCGGCTTGCCATGGTCATCCATCTCCATTGAATCTGGTCGGGGCGTTAGCGACCTCCTGTAATTCATTTTTCCCTTGGGGATTGCATGACATGTTGGATAGCCGGCAACGCTATCCTTCCATCCAGCAGGGCTTTGATACTTGGAAAGATTATATGGTCTCGATGGGCTATGGCTATAAGTTGGGAATCGATTTGCCGGGAGAGAAGCGTGGATTTATTCCGAATAGCAAGTTTTATGATAAGGTTTACCATAAACGATGGAACTCGAGCACCATCATCTCGATCGCGATCGGTCAGGGCGAGATTTTGGCGACTCCTCTGCAAATTTGTAACTTGGCCGCGACGGTGGCGAATCGTGGGTATTTCATAACGCCTCATGTCGTGAAGAAGATCCAGGACGTGCCGTTGGACTCACTTTATACGGAGCGTCGTTATACGAAGATCGACCAGCGTTATTACGAGTATATCGCCGAGGGTATGCGAGGCGCTGTTACCGGAACCGCTTTTGGTGGCACCTGCCGAGGAGCGGCATTGCCGGATATAGAGGTTTGTGGTAAGACCGGAACGGCGGAAAATCCTCATGGCAAGGACCATTCCATTTTTATGGGATTCGCGCCTTATCATGGTCCTAAGGTGGCGATCGCCGTGTTTGTGGAGAACGCTGGTTTTGGTGCTACATACGCCGTTCCGATCGGGAAACTGATGCTGGAGAAATATCTGAAAGGAGAGATCTCTGAGGCTAATAAAATGACGGAAGAATATATTGTTAATTCGGTTATCTTACCCAATGGCGCGTTATAGAAAGACGGAAATATGGAAATCGGTCGATTGGTTGACCATTTTGCTTTACCTGTTATTGATCGTGGCGGGGTGGTTCAGTATTTGTGGCGCCAGCTATGAATTTGACCACGTAGGCCTGTTCGATCCTTCGGGGCGTCCTGGCATGCAATTGATCTGGATCGCGACCTCCTTTGTCTTGATCTTCGTGATCCTGATGCTGGATAGCGATTTCTTCGACGTGTTCGCTTATTTCATCTATGGGTTTGTCGTGCTCCTGCTGATCGCCACGATCTTCTTGGCGCCTAATATCAAGGGTTCGCATTCTTGGCTCGTGTTGGGGCCTATCCGTCTTCAACCGGCGGAGTTGGCGAAGTTCGCGACGGCGCTTGCCGTGGCAAAATATATGGATACGTATGGTTTTAAGTTGACAACCCCCAAGAATTTCCTGGTGACTTTGACGTTGATCTTTGTCCCGATGGTTTGCATCTTGTTGCAACGTGAGACTGGATCGGCCTTGGTTTATCTCGCCTTTTTCCTGATGTTGTATCGGGAGGGAATGACTGGATATGTGCTTTTGGCCGGTATTTGCGCTATCGTCTATTTTGTGGTTGGCATGAAGTATGCGGATATCGTGGCGGGTATAACTCCGCTCGATCTTTTGATCGTATCTTGCTTGATCCTGGCGATTACGGTGGTGTTGATAGCCATTAACTCGAAAACGGGAAAGACGGCTAAGCGTGTCGTCATGTGTACTATGGTGTCTTTCGCTCTCGCTGGTCTTCTCTCCATTTGGGTCCCGGTGAATTTCGCCTGGGTCTCCTTGGCGCTCTTGGGTGGAGTGGTTATCTATCTGCTTTATCTCTCTATCCATTTATGGTTGTTACGCTATGCTTTGATAGCGACATTCTCGCTCTTGTCTATCGGGTTCCTTTTCTCGGTTAATTATGTGTTCAATGATATTTTGGAACCTCACCAGCAGGTTCGTATCTTGGTCTCATTGGGCCTTAAGGATGATCCTAGTGGAGCGGGATATAACGTGAACCAATCGAAAATCGCCATTGGCTCGGGAGGCTTCTCGGGAAAAGGATTCTTGAACGGTACGCAAACGAAGTTGAAATATGTCCCGGAACAGGATACGGACTTTATTTTCTGTACGGTTGGCGAGGAGCAAGGTTTTGTGGGGGCAACGGCGGTATTGATCCTCTTCGCGGTTTTCATATTGCGCCTTTTCGCCTTGGCGGAACGGCAGGATCGTGCTTTTGGCCGGGTATATGGCTATAGTGTCGCCTCCATCTTTTTCTTCCATCTGGTGATCAATATCGGGATGGTTATCGGATTGACTCCGGTTATCGGCATCCCTTTACCCTTTTTCAGTTATGGAGGTTCCTCCTTATGGGGTTTCACGATCCTTCTTTTCATCTTCTTGCGTCTCGACGCCTCGCGGAAGGAACGCTAGTCGGAAGCGACCATGAGCCGGAGGCCTATCTCCTGGATGCCCGGTAGGGAATCCTTGCGCATGCCTTGCCGGAAACCAAACGTGTATTGCCCTTCCATCGGGAATTTATATCGCTTTTTCAGGGAAAAGCTGGAATGGAATAGGGAAAAGCCCTGTCCATACCATTTCCCATAATCGTCGGCAAGGAGAAATTCGACCGTATCTCGACGTAACGGACCGACCGGCATCTCTTCCGAGCAGAATAACCAAAGATTCTGGTATGGATAAAAGTTATTGTTGCGAACCTCGAACGAGATATCATAGGCAACGGACGCGTCGGTGACCTCAAACGTGAAAAAATAGGTTTTCTCCTTATTCCACGACGTATTGTCTATCGCCTGGTATTGCTCGTAAACGACCTGATTCTCGCACGAGGCGAGAATCAGTAACAGGCATGACAAGACCGCCATCCAGAGGTTATTCCGCCGTTTGTGGGGCATTACCTCCATTATTGTTGTTGTTTGGCTTACGAGGCGGCTTAGCGGATTGGGCCTTAGGTCGCTTTTCGCCATTTCCTTGAGCCTTCTCAGGGTTGGCCTGAGGTTTCTTGGGGTTATTGCCTTGGGGCTTTTCTCCGTTATTGTTCTTTGGTTTCTCGTCGTTGCCTCCCTTGTTCTTTTGCTTGGGCTTATTGTTGTTTCCCGCCTCCTTGTCGCGGTTATTGTTCGCCCGGTTGTTGTTCCGGTTATTGTTTGCCCGGTTATTATTGTTGCCTCCGTTGTTCTTCCGGCCATTTTCCTTGTTGTTATTATTCTTGTTTTCCGTAGAGGGCTTGTCCGAAGGCGCGTTTCCTTTTGCCGGAGTTGCCTCTTGCGGATTGTTATTGTTTGCCTGGTTATTCGCGTTACCATTGCCGCCAGAACGTTTCTTTTTCTTTTTCTTGACGGTATCGAAGCGGGTAACGCTCTCTTCCAGAATATCTTGCGTATCTCGTTTGGGAGTTTGTTGCTTGGTATCCGCCTCCAAAGAGAGTGGCTTATTGCCCTTCTTGTTCATGTTTATCACCTCGAAGGCACGTTGCGCCGAGATCGTCACCAGGTTGGCGGCGATCGACTTATCTGTCGAGTAGGTGATCTCCTGCTTGAAGATATCCGTCTTGAAGTGGTAATAAGTATTGTCTTTCGTCTCAAGAGTGATCTCACGAGATGGCAATTTCTTTTGCGCCTCCACGTATGAGTCTACCTCATAGTTGATACAACATTTGAGTTTCGCGCATTGGCCGGCCAGTTTTTGCGGGTTCATGGAGATATCCTGGTAACGGGCGGCGCTGGTCGCTACTGAAACGAAGTTGGTCATCCAGCTGGAGCAACACAACTCGCGACCACAGGGTCCGATACCACCAATTCGTCCAGCCTCTTGCCGGGCACCGATCTGCTTCATCTCGATCCGGACACGGAAAGCTTCCGCCAGCACCTTGATCAATTGCCGGAAGTCGACACGCTCGTCGGCGATATAATAGAAAATCGCCTTGTTGCCATCACCCTGGTATTCGACATCGCCGATTTTCATGTTGAGACCTAGATCCGCGGCGATCTGGCGAGAGCGAATCATGGTGGCGTGCTCTTTCGCCTTTGCCTCCTCGTATTTCTCGATGTCGGTTGGCTTAGCCTTGCGGTAGACACGTTTGGGCTCCTGATCCGTGCGCACGTTGTTCTTCTTCATCTGGAGGAGTACCAACTTGCCGGTCAGGGTAACCGTTCCGATATCGTGTCCGGGGTTGGCCTCCACGGCGACGATGTCTCCCTTCTCGAGAGGGATCTTCGTGTTGTTCAAGTAATAGCCTTTCCGCGTATTCTTGAATTGTACTTCCACGTAATCGGTCGCCTTGTCCGAATCGGGCACGTCGCATAACCAATCGTACGTGTTTAATTTATGATCTTGATGCCTGCTACAACCTTTTCGGCTCATGCGGCAATTCCCTTTATCTAATCTGAAATCCATTTCGTAAATGTTTGAGAATTGGCGTCGATCCCTGTGTCTGATTTTAGGGACTTTCGCTCGAAATACGCAAAAATACGAATTTATTTCTTTATTGGGAAAATGACGTTTTTAAAAAGATTGAAATCCTATGGTGGGGAAGGAGGGGAAAAATGGACTGTTATGAAAATTCAATCCCACTGCAGTGTATTTGAGATTTCACTACAGTGGGATTAAATATGGCTTGTGGCTCGTGTGTGGGAAATTTATGAATTAGATTCCCAGCTTAGCCCGGATCTCTTTCGGAATAGCATTTTTATGAACGATAATATTCATGGTCTTGAAAGCGACGAATGTTTCAGACGCATACCAGGTACCTTTATATTTATTGTCCGTGCCCCAAGAATTCTTGACCATGTAGAACTTCTTGCCTGTCTGGTCTTTCGCGATACCATAGATCAACATGCCGTGGTCGTCGGTTGTCTTATAGTTATCGTACTCCTCTTGGCGCAACTCTTGTGTAACCTTGATCTCCTGGCAAGGTTTCTCAAGCATTTTCTTGATCTCTTGATCCTTTTGTGTCTGGCTCAAGCCCAACCAACGATCCTGATCGGAGCCACTACGTTCCATCGATTCAATGTCGGCAGCTACGGCAATACCGTTACGAGAGAAACCCTTCTCGCTAACGTCGGATGCCCAAGCGACAGAATAGCCGTTATTGATAGCGTTGTCGAACACTTGCATCAGCTCGTCGATAGGCAAGTTATACGACAAGTCCCAGCGCCAGTTGTCCTGTACCTCGATCGGGAATGCAGAGTAGAACGGATGGTGCGTGAACGAGGTCAATGATACGTAATCGTCGATGTTCAGGCCCAACTCCTCGGCGAAACTTTTTGGGGTATACTCCTTGCCGTTGTAGGTGAACTTTTCGGGGAGCTCGCCCAGGTAAGCGTCGATGATACCGTCGAAACCTTTCTTCCATGCGGTAGAGAGCTTGCGGTTCGGGTTCTTGATGATCGCTTCCAGGTAGTTGGCGGCGGCGGATTCCATCTCGCCGTGGACGTGCATTGTCTCACCATAGTTTAAGCCATTCATAACCGATTCAGGCACGAGACCATAATGTTTTGCCGCGTAAAGCACATCTCCGAACGAGCCACCCTGGGCAAAGTTCAGGTAACCGTGCAAACGAACGTACTTGTCCGCTTTATCCTTATAAGAATGGTTGACGATGAACATCTCAGACAGGTCGTATTCGCCCTTGCCCATACGGAGCAATTCGGATTCCAGGAAACCAAGGCCAGAGAAGCACCAGCAGGTTCCTGTCCGGTTCTGGTTCTTGACGGGAGAGATCTTAACCTCCTTTACTGTCGTGAACTGATAACCATCGTTATCTTGGGCGTACATCGACGAGGAGAGGATGGCCGCCAGCATGAAGACTGATGTAAAAATCTTTTTCATACACTCATCTATTTTTTTGAAAAGTTAATTTTGAAATAAATGTTTTCGCAAATTTATTAATTTTTTTGAGAGATGATGGATTCTGCTCCCGAAAAATTGTCGGAGGCTTTTTTACCTGCCTCCTGATGATCCCTGGTTATTTTTAGGAAGATTTTTCGCTTGGGGAAGGTCATTCGGTGAGAAAGTTATTTTTCTTGTTAAAAAAAAGAGATAGATTGTATATTTATTCAGATTTAAGCCCTATATTTGCGGCATATTTGCATAATTATTCAATATGAGCACGAAGAAAGAACGCTTGGAGGCGATATGTCGATTGATACGGACGAAGATGATCGGGAACCAGGAGGAATTGCAGAAAGCATTGGAAGATAACGGTTTCTCGGTTACGCAAGCGACCCTCTCGCGTGATATCAAGCAATTGAAGATCGCGAAAGTGCATGATGGGAATGGCGATTATGTCTATCGTTTGCCGGACGATCAACCCGCTTGGCCTGAGGAGGGCGATATGGCTCATCCTAATATCGAGTTTTCGGGAAACCTTGCGGTGGTACGTACACGTCCGGGTTACGCGATGGGAATTGCCTCGGATATAGACGCTCACGCCTCGCGTGAGATCCTGGCGACAATCGCGGGTGACGACACGATCCTGGTTATTCCACGTGAGGGATACAGGCGTGAGCAGGTGGTCGAGGTCCTGTCGCGTTTCGTTTGATCCGGGTGATTAAGGTGGATAAAAAAGAATAACGATATAAAATGGAAAAGAAAGAAGAGGTAGAAATTGAGGTGATGATCGCGGAGGCATCCCATGAGGTATATGTCGACACGATCCTGAAAACGATCGAGGACGCGGCGAAGGTGCGTGGCACGGGTATCGCCAAGCGGACGCACGAGTATGTGGCCCAGAAGATGAAAGAGGGAAAATGCGTGATCGCGTTGGCGGGTGACCGGTTTGCTGGGTTCAGCTATATCGAGTCGTGGGGAAACAAGCAATACGTGACCACCTCTGGATTGATCGTCCATCCTGATTTCCGGGGATTGGGTGTCGCCAAGCGGATCAAGGACATGACCTTCCAGCTGGCGCGCATGCGTTGGCCGAAGGCGAAGATTTTTAGCCTGACCTCGGGCGCGGCGGTTATGAAGATGAACACGGAACTGGGCTACGTGCCGGTGACGTTCGCCGACCTGACCGATGATGAGGCTTTCTGGCGTGGTTGCGAGGGATGTGTCAATCACGACATCCTGGAGCGCACCGGGCGTAAGTATTGCATCTGTACGGCGATGTTGTTCGATCCCGCCGATCCACATCGGGCGGCTAGGGAGCGCGAGAAACAGGAGAAATATTAACTTTGCGATAAAAATAACCATACGATAATAAAAAAAGATGAAGAAGAAAGTTGTAGTAGCGTTCAGCGGCGGTTTGGATACGTCGTTTACGGTGATGTATTTGGCGAAAGAGAAGGGGTATGACGTTTATGCGGCATGCGCCAACACGGGTGGTTTCAGCCCCGAGCAGCTGAAGCAGAACGAGGAAAACGCCTATAAGTTGGGCGCGGTGAAATACGTGACACTCGACGTGACTCGCGAGTATTACGAGAAGAGCTTGAAATATATGGTGTATGGCAACGTGCTTCGTAACGGTACCTATCCTATCTCGGTCAGCTCAGAGCGTATTTTCCAGGCGTTGGCCATCGCTCGCTACGCGAACGAGATCGGCGCGGACGCTATCGCCCATGGCTCAACCGGAGCGGGTAACGATCAGGTCCGTTTCGACATGACTTTCCTGGTCTTGGCGCCTAACGTGGAGATCATCACGTTGACTCGCGATATGGCGTTGAGCCGCGATTATGAGATCAATTACCTGAAGGAGCACGGCTTCGAGGCCGACTTCGTGAAGATGAAATATTCCTATAACGTCGGTTTGTGGGGTACCTCCATCTGTGGTGGCGAGATCCTGGATTCCGCCCAGGGCCTGCCCGAGAGCGCTTACCTGAAGCAGGTCAAGAAGGAGGGAAGCGAGCAGCTTCGTCTGGAGTTCAAGAAGGGCCAGTTGTGTGGTGTCAATGGTGAGGCGTTTGACGACCCGATCAAGGCGATCCAGAAGGTGGAGGAGATCGGTGCCGCTTATGGCATTGGTCGCGACATGCACGTGGGCGATACGATCATTGGCATCAAGGGTCGTGTGGGCTTCGAGGCGGCAGCTCCGATGTTGATCATTGGCGCGCACCGTTTCCTTGAGAAATACACGTTGAGCAAGTGGCAACAATACTGGAAGGACCAGGTCGCTAACTGGTATGGCATGTTCTTGCACGAGAGCCAATACCTGGAGCCGGTGATGCGTGATATCGAGGCGATGCTCGAGGAATCGCAACGTCACGTCAATGGTACGGTTATCCTGGAGTTGCGTCCGTTGTCGTTCTCGACGGTTGGTGTCGAGTCTGCCGATGATTTGGTGAAGACCAAGTTCGGTGAGTATGGCGAGATGCAGAAGGGTTGGACCGCCGACGACGCGAAGGGCTTCATCAAGGTGCTCTCTACTCCGTTGCGTGTTTATTATACGAACCATAAAGAAGAGGAGAATATATGATAAAAGTTGGTATCGTTGGCGGCGCCGGCTATACGGCGGGCGAGTTGATCCGGTTGTTGCTTAACCACCCGGACGTGGAGATCGTGTTTGTCAATAGTACGAGCAACGCGGGCAACCGGATCACGGACGTGCATGAGGGATTGTATGGCGAGACGGATCTCTGTTTCACCAATCTCTTGCCTCTCGACAAGATCGACCTCCTGTTCTTCTGTACGGCGCATGGCGACACGAAGAAGTTCATGGCCGAGCATGAGGTGCCGGAAGAGGTGCGTATCATCGACCTCTCGATGGATTACCGGATCAAGAGCCCGGAGCACGATTTCGTCTATGGCTTGCCGGAGTTGAACCGCCGGGCGATTTGTGAGGCGCGCCATGTGGCTAACCCGGGATGTTTCGCGACCTGCATTCAGCTGGCCGTACTCCCGTTGGCGAAACACCTGTTGCTCAATTCCGATCTTCACGTGAACGCTATCACCGGCTCTACCGGGGCTGGCGTGAAGCCATCGGCTACTTCGCATTTCAGCTGGCGCAACGATAACATCTCGATCTATAAGCCCTTTACGCACCAGCACCTGGCCGAGATCGGGCAGAGTTTCCGGCAATTGCAGAACAGTTTCAATAGCCGGATCAACTTCATCCCGGTGCGGGGTAACTTCTCGAGAGGCATTTTCGCGACTACCTACCTGGATTGTAAGATCGAACTGGAGGAGATCAAGCGTATCTATGAGGAATATTACGCCGATCATTCCTTCACCTTCCTGACCGATAAGAATCCGGATTTGAAACAGGTGGTGAACACGAACAAGTGCTTGCTTTATTTACAGAAAATTGAGGACCGGCTCCTGATCGTATCCATGATCGACAATTTGTTGAAAGGCGCGAGCGGACAGGCGGTCCATAACATGAACCTGATGTTCGGCTTGGAGGAGACGGTGGGATTGCACCTCAAACCAAGCGCGTTCTGATGGTTCGCGTAAATGTTTATTCAAAATGAAATTATTCGACGTCTATCCATTATTCAATATTGAGATCACGAAAGGGAAGGGTTGCCACGTCTGGGACAAGGAGGGCAATGAGTACCTTGATCTCTATGGTGGCCATGCGGTGATCTCGGTTGGGCATGCCCATCCGGCCTACGTGAAGGCCATCAGCGAGCAGGTCGCCAAGTTGGGGTTCTATTCCAATTCGGTGATCAATAGCCTCCAGCAGACCTTGGCCGACAAGCTGGGCAAGGCCTCCGGTTATGATGATTATGCCCTGTTCCTGATCAACTCTGGAGCCGAGGCGAACGAGAACGCCCTGAAGCTGGCCTCGTTCCATAATGGCAAGAAACGGGTCTTGGCTTTCAAGCACGCCTTTCATGGGCGTACGTCGGCGGCGGTTCGGGTTACCGATAACCCGAAGATCATCGCCCCGGTCAATGAGGGACTCGACGTGACCTATCTTCCCCTGAACGACCTGGAATCCGTCCGGAAGGAGTTGGCCAAAGGCGATGTCTCGTCGGTTATCATTGAGGGTATCCAGGGAGTCGGTGGTATCCAGCTCCCGACAGACGAGTTCATGGTGGCCTTGCGTGCGTTGTGTACGGAGCATGAGGCGGTCCTGATTCTCGACGAGATCCAGTCCGGTTATGGCCGGAGCGGTAAGTTCTTCGCTCACCAGTACGCGGGTATCCGTCCGGATATCATTACCGTGGCGAAGGGCATCGCGAATGGTTTCCCGATGGGAGCGGTCCTGATCAGCCCGATGTTCAAGCCGGTATATGGTATGCTGGGTACGACGTTCGGTGGTAATCACCTGGCCTGCGCGGCGGCGATCTCGGTTCTCGATATCATGGCCGAGGAGCTCCTGGTCGATAACGCGGCAAAGGTGGGCGCTTTCCTGGTCGACGAGCTGAAGGGCTGGTCGAGGATCAAGGAGGTGCGTGGCCGGGGATTGATGATCGGTCTTGAGTTCGACGAGCCGATCAAGGAGATCCGCCAGCGCTTGTTGTTCGACGAGAAGGTATTCACCGGCGTGGCTGGCACCAACACGATTCGCTTGTTGCCCCCGTTGTGCCTGAGCCAGGCTGAGGCGGAGTGTTTCCTCGAGCGTTTCGGGCGTGTATTAAAAGCTTAGTTGTTCTGTTTTAATGATAAGACCGCCATCGGAAGGGGAGCGATCCCCTCCATGATGGCGGTTTTTACTTTTTCCCCTTTAGAGGATCTTGTCGAGCGTGAAGGTGAAAATGAGGGTCGATCCACCGGGGATACCCATGTAGTCGTTCTCGCCATAACCCAATGAGGCGGGAATGATGGCCTCGATCGTCTCGTCCGGATGGACCCGGTAGAGGATGGCGGTGAAGCCGGGGATCAACGTGGTCATCCCGAACTGGCAGGAGTCTGTCTTTTGCTGGAAGACGGTGCCGTCGATCAGGTGCCCCTCGAGGTCAAGCAGGTGAACGGTCGACTCCGCTACGGGAACCGAGTTCCAGTCGCCCTCCTTCTTGATGACCCGATAGAGAGCCGTGTCGCCCAGGGCGACGATCTCCGTATAGACCGGGTTCCCGTTTTCGTCTTTCTCGGCCTTTTTCTCCCAGATATAGGCCTTGTTCTCGGTAATGTAGGCCTGTTGCTCGGCGCTCAGGCCATCATCGTCGCCACACGAAGTGAGAGTGGCCATCCCAAACAAGGCGGTCAACGCGTAGGCTAATAATCTTGATTTCATCATAACTTTGAATTATTCAACAAATTTTCCAATAAAAAACGGCGCGAATATACAAAACCATTCGTTAGTTGCCTAATTTCTGGCGGAAAGGGATGGATTATTGCGTGTTATTGCGTATGTTCGCGATGTTAATCGGATCATACGATTATGGATAAACAATAAAAAAAATACGCACATGATGACAATTATGGTCTTGGTGTTCCTGATTGGTTATTTGATGATCGCCATGGAGCATCCTTTGAAGGTGAATAAGGCGGGAACCGCCCTGTTGCTTGGCGCCGTTTTGTGGGTGATGTATATGTTCGCGGCTCCCACGTTGATTCCTGATGCCGCGGGTGAGGATTTTAAGGCTTTCGTGAGCCATTCGCCCTCCTTGATAAATCTGTCCTACCTGGAGCAATGCGTGCATTTCGTGGTGGATCACCAGATCTTGCATAGCGTGGGCGAGATCAGTACCACGTTGATCTTCCTGATCGGGGCGATGACGATCGTCGAGTTGATCGACGCCCACGGTGGCTTCAATTTCATCACACGCCGGGTTACCGCGCGCGATAAGAGGCGTTTGCTGGTGATGGTCTCGATCATGACCTTCTTCATGTCGGCGGTCCTGGACAACCTGACCACCTCGATCGTGATGATCATGCTGATCCGCAAGATCGTGGGGAATTATCGGGAGCGTTGGATTTTTGGTAGCATGATCGTGATCGCCGCGAATAGTGGAGGCGCCTGGTCGCCGATTGGCGATGTCACGACCATCATGCTTTGGGTACGGGGCAACATATCGACGGGCGAGACGATCCCCAACCTGATCATACCCAGTATCGTTTCGGCCTTGATCCCCTTGTTGTTCTTAAGGCGTTTCCTGAAAGGCGACGTGACGCCCCCGAGAAAAAAGGAGGCAAGTCAGGAGGAAGAGGCGATCTTGCGCCAGCTGGGCGAGAAGGAGAAGCTCTCGATCCTGATTCTTGGCGTGTTGTGCCTCCTGTTCGTGCCCGTATTCAAGATGGTGACTCATCTGCCTCCGTTCATGGGGATCTTGCTCGGGGTCGGCTTCCTGTGGTTTTATACCGAGCTCATGTACGCCAAGATAAACGTGAGGGAGGACCTGAAGTTGCGCCTCTCCAAGGTGGTGCACCGGATCGACGGGTCAACGCTTCTTTTCTTCCTGGGTATCCTGCTCGCCGTCGATGCCTTGAAATGTGGTGGAATCCTCGCCGAGTTTGCCCGTTGGCTGGATACGAGCCTGGGGAATGTCTTCGTCGTGAACCTGATTATCGGTGCCCTCTCGGCGGTGGTCGATAACGTTCCGCTGGTGGCCGGGGCGATCGGTATGTATCCCGTGGCGACCGACGTGATGATCGCCGCCTCGGCGGATCCGGTTTACCTGACCAATTTCGTGCAGGACGGCGTGTTCTGGCAATTCCTGGCCTATTGCGCCGGCGTGGGCGGAAGCATGCTGATCATCGGCTCGGCGGCGGGTGTCGTGGTGATGGGGCTCGAGCGGATCCAGTTCATGTGGTACCTGAAGAACATCTCCCTCTACGCCCTGTTGGGATACCTGGCGGGTGCGGTGGTCTATATCGCGCAGCATTATTTGTTGGGGGCGATTGTTTGATGTTTCGGATTATATGGATTTAAATTCAATAGGATGATATTGATCGCGGATAGCGGCTCCACGAAGACGGCGTGGGGCCTTTGGGACGGGGACCGGCTGGTGGGATCCGTCAAGACGGCGGGGATCAACCCCTATTACCAGGAGGAGGCGGACATCGCCGCCACGATCGGTGGCGAGCTCGTGCCGGCGTTGGCGGGGGCGATGGTAGACCGGGTCTATTTTTATGGTGCCGGTTGCGCTTTCGAGGAGAAGAACCGCCAGGTGGCGAGGGCGATCAACCGGTTCATCCCGGCGCCGGTCGAGGTGGCCAGCGACCTGATGGCGGCGGCACGGGCCCTGTGTGGCGATCGTCCGGGCATTGCCTGTATCCTGGGAACGGGCTCCAACTCCTGCCTCTATGATGGGCGGCGGATCGTCGAGCAGGTCTCGCCTTTGGGCTTTATCCTGGGCGATGAGGGCAGTGGCGCCGTGCTGGGCAAGCTCTTCGTGGGCGATTGCCTGAAGCGCCAGTTGCCCGAGGCGTTGGCGCGCGAGTTCATGGAGCGCTATGAGCTGACGCCCGCCCTGTTGCTCGACAAGGTTTATAAGCGTCCCTTCCCGAACCGTTTCCTGGCCTCCCTGTCGCCTTTCATCCACGAGCACCTTTCCGAGCCCTCGGTTTATCGGATGGTGTACGAGAGTTTCAGGAGCTTCTTCATCCGCAACGTGTGGATGTACACCGGCTATCAGGCTTACGAGGCCGGTTTTGTCGGGTCGGTCGCCTATCATTACCAGGAGGTGCTGAGGGCCGCCGCCTCGTCGGTAGGTGTCGGTGTCGGGGCGATCATGCGCGAGCCGATGGACGCCCTGGCCCGTTATCATCAATAAACTTATAAGACTCATACTTTTATGGCATTTCAGAAAATAACAGAATCCAGTTCCCTCTATTCCGGTCTCGACCGGATGCCGGTGCGGGCGTTATTGGAAGGGATCAACCGCGAGGATAGGAAGGTGGCCGAGGCGGTAGGCCGGGAGATCCCGAAGATCGAGCGCCTCGTCGAGCGCCTGGTGGAGCGGATGCGACGTGGTGGCCGGTTGTTCTATATCGGCGCCGGGACGAGTGGCCGGCTGGGCGTGCTCGACGCGTCCGAGATCCCGCCGACCTATGGTATGCCCAATACCCTGGTGATCGGTCTTATCGCCGGGGGCGACCGGGCGTTGCGCAACCCCGTCGAGTCCGCCGAGGATGATGAGCTGAAGGGGTGGAACGAGCTGCTCGCCTACGGGATCAACGAGCTCGACACGCTGGTCGGCATCGCCGCCTCGGGGACGACACCCTACGTGATCGGCGCCTTGAGGGAGGCCCGCAAGCGGGGCGTATTGACCGCCTCGATCGCTTGCAATCCCGACTCGCCCGTGGCTCACGAGGCCGAGATCGCCATCGAGCCGGTGGTCGGTCCAGAGTTCGTCACCGGAAGCACCCGCATGAAGAGCGGCACGGCACAGAAGATGGTGCTCAACATGATCTCGACTACCGCCATGATCCAGCTGGGGCGGGTGAAGGGCAATCGCATGGTGAACATGCAGCTGACCAACCAGAAGCTGGTGGACCGGGGCACACGCATGATCATGGAGGAGCTGGGGCTGGGCGCCGACGAGGCGAGACATCTCCTGTTGTTGCACGGGTCTGTGCGCGAGGCGATCGACTCATATCACCGGGAATGGCGCCTGAACCAGTAAATCTTTCGCCCGCCGTTCCCGATTCTTCGCCAAAAATGCGTAAGTTTGCCGACTGAAATAAATTAAGTTAAAGAAATGGGATTTTTTTCGAAATTATTCAAGAGAAACGAGGAGCCGAAAGAGGAGGTCAAGGGCTCTGTCGAGGAGTTCGTCTCGTTGATTCGGGTCTATTACCAGGCGGTGATCGCCATGAACCTGGGTGTCACCAATATGTCTATCTTACCGGATATGGCGTTGTTCAAGCGGATGCTGAAGATACCGACACAAAACAATAAGCTGGGTATCGCCGAGCGGGCCCGGGTGCGCAAGGTGCTGACCCAGGATTATGGCCTGGGCGAGTCCTTCTTCAAGGAGATGGACGGGTCGGTGAAGCGTGTCTGCAAGAACCAGAACGACATCAAGACCTACTATATCCTCTTCCAGGGGTTCACGAGCGACCTCTTCTCGTTGATGGGCAACCTCATGCAATGGAAGTTCCGCTTCTCGATGCTCGTCAAGAAATTGCTCTATAACATGACGTCGAAGACGGTTCACGAGATCCTCACCAAGTCCGAGTGGAAGGAGGTGAGCGTACAGAAGGCCGCCTGGAGCGTCCGTAAATATGCCGGTACGCTGGGCTTCTCCGAGCAGTGGATCACCGACTTCGTCTACAACGTCGTCCTGCTGGCCAAGGAGGACCAGAAGCGCGAGTTGAAGAAGAACAAGGACAAGAAGGAATGACCACCGAGCGCCATCCCCTGGGCTTTTTCCTGCCCGAGGGTGCCCGGCTCCTGATGCTGGGCAGCTTCCCCCCGCCCAAGGCGCGTTGGTCGATGGATTTTTTCTACCCGAATATCCAGAACGACATGTGGCGCGTCATGGGCCTGCTTTTCTATGCCGACAAGGATCATTTCCTGGCTACGCCCAAGGCGTTCGACCGCGACAAGGCGATCCGTTTCTGCCGGGAGAGGGGCATCGCCCTGGGCGATACCGCCCGTGAGGTGATCCGCCAGAAGGCCAACGCCTCCGACAAGTTCCTCGAGGTGATCGTCCCGATCGACCTGGAGGCTGTCCTGTCGGCATTGCCCGCCTGCGAGGCGATCGTCGTGACGGGGCAAAAGGCCCTGGACACGCTCCTCGGGGTACTGGCCTCGGCGGAGGATCCCGTGGTCGTGGAGGCGCCCAAGGTCGGCTCGTCGGTGACGTTCGTTTTCGCCGGGCGTCGCTTGCGCCTCTATCGCATGCCTTCCACCTCGAGGGCCTACCCCAAGCCTTTGGCCGAGAAGGCCGCCGCCTATGGGGCGATGCTCCGTGAGGTGGGGATCCTTTGAGGCCCGATTTCTCCGCACCTCGCGAAACTCTCACCGACCTGCCAAAATGACAATCGCGGCTCGCGAAAGCCTCTCCGGCGTTCCGTTTTAGCTTTCGCGATTCGCGAAAGGCTTTCCGGAGCTCCGTTTGGGCTTTCGCGAGCCGCGAAAGGCTTTCCGGCCTGCCAGAATGGCAATCGCGAGCCGCGGAAGCCTCTCCGGCGTTTCGTTGGGGTTTTCGCGAGCCGCGATGGCTTCTCCGGCGTTTCGTTGGGGTTTTCGCGAGCCGCGATGGCTTCTCCGGAGCTCCGTTGGGGTTTTCGCGAGCCGCGATAGGCTCTCCGGTGCTCCGTCGGGGGCATCGCGACTCGCGATGAATTAAGCTTAAAAACATTATCCGCAATGGAAATAGCGCATGACAAGATTGAGCATCGCCGCCTGGTCGTTCTCGACCGTCTGGCGCAGGTTCGCGTCGTTATAGCCCTCCAGCTTCTGGATGAGGCCATCGATCATGCTGGGGCTGAAGACGCCCTGGGCCTCGAAGTGAGCACGCAGGCGCTCGAGGCAACGGGCTGAGGCGGCGCAACTATCGGGCAATTGCTCCAGCTCCTTGAGGCGCTCCGCGTTCTCGGCCTTGTGGATGTTCACGTCGACGTAGCAACGTTGGGCGATCTCGAGGGCGTTGTCGATCTCGAAGCCATGGCGGCAGGCGACGGCAAGGCCGGCCAGCAGGAGGTAGAGATCGGCCGACCCGTCGGGCGAGCGCATCTCGACCGTCTGTTTCTGGGCGGTCTTGGGCTTGATGGCCTTCTCGAGTGGGTTGGCTACGCTCGACATGTCCACCTTCGTGGTCCATCCCAATGGCACGCGGACCAGGACGGAGCGGTTACGGTCGCCCCAGCAGATGTTGGTCGGCGCCTCCTGGTGCGGGACGAGCCGGAAGTAGGAGGTCGGGTTGGTATTGCCGAAGGCGGTGATGGCGGGTGCCAGCACCATCATGCCGGCGATGGCCCGCCGGGCGGTGTCGGAGAGCTTGCCGCAATCGAGCATCTGGTTCTCGCCATCCTTCATGATACGCATATGGATGTGGAGCCCCGAGCCAGCCTTGCCGGTGGTGATCTTCGGGGCGAAGGTGATGTCGTAGCCGTATTGGCAGGCCCGGTTGCGGATCACCCACTTGGCCAGCATGAGCTGGTCTGCCGCCTCCTCGGCGGGGCAGGGCAGGAACTCGATCTCGTTCTGCTCGTAGACTTTCCCGTCGAGGGTGAAGTTGCCCACCTCCGAGTGGCCGTACTTGATCTGTCCGCCGGTCTGGGCGATGTAGCGCATGCACTGGGCCCTGAATTCGTTGAACTTGGCGAAGGGGGCGGACTCGTGATAGCCCTTCTGGTCGGTTGCCGGGAAGCAGAGGTCGTCGTCAGCGATGACGTAATACTCCAGCTCGCCCATCGCCTCGAAGGTCATGCCGGTCGTCTTATGGAAGGCGGCGCAGGCCTTGCGCAGGGTTTGCTCGGGCGACGACTCGAGCGGCTTGCCCTCCTTGTCGAAGAAGGAGCAGAGCATCGTGAGTGTCGGGAGCGAGGCGAAAGGATCGACGAAGGCGGTACGGAACCGGGGGAGGACGTAAAGGTCGCTATTGCCCGCCTCGATGAAGGGGAAGAGGCTCGACCCGTCGACCCGCTCGCCGTAACTGAGGATGGTCTCGAGATATTCCTCGTTGTTGATGACGAAGTTGAGGGTCTTCAGGCGCCCGTCGCCGGCGGGATACATGAAGTTGACCATTTGGATCTCCTGCTCGCGTATGAACCGGATGATGTCCGCCTTCGTGAACTGGGCGGCGGGTTTCCCGAGGAACCCGACCAGCGTGTTCGGGCTCATTGATAAAGTCTTGTCGATTGTCTTGCTCATAGTGATTATATGTTAATGAATAGGTCAATACTCGTCTACCTTGAGGTCGCGGCGGAACTGGTCGAGCCGTTGTTGCAGACGGTCGCTCACGGCCTTGTATTCCGCCTTGCCGTAGAGGTTGTTCAGCTCGTTGGGATCCTTCTCGAGGTCGTAGAGCTCATCGCAATTGATGGCCTCGTTATACTGGTCCTTCTCGCCATAGAAATGGATCAGCTTATAGCGCTTGTCGCGCACGCCGTCGTGCCGGCGTACCTGGTGATAGGCCGGGTAGTCGTAATAATGGTAGTAGAGATACTCACGCCAGTCGGCCGGTGTCGTGCCGTCGAAGAGGGGGACGAGCGAGGTGCCCACCATGTAGTCCGGCTTCTCGATGCCCGCCAGGTCGAGATAGGTCGGGGCGTAGTCGATGTTCTGCACCAGCGCGTCGCAGGTGCTTCCCGGCTTGATCTTGGCCGGATAGCGGATGATGAGCGGCGTGCGGAACGACTCCTCGTACATGAAGCGCTTGTCGAACCAGCCATGCTCGCCCATGTAGAAGCCCTGGTCGGAGGTATAGACGATGACGGTGTTGTCCATCAGCCCCTCCTTCTCGAGGTAGGCGATGAGGCGTCCCACCTCGTCGTCGATCGACTTGATGCAACGGACGTAGTCCTTGATGTAGCGTTGGTATTTCCACCGGACGAGGTCGTCGCCTTTCAGCCCTTGAGCCAGCATCTTCTCGTTATTGGGCTTGTAGGCGGCCATCCAGGCCTCACGTTGCTCGGGCGTCATCCGGTCGATCGAGGCGTTCCATCCGCCCAGCTCCCGCTCGTTCTTGTAGGCGTCGGTCGTCTTCAGCTCGTCCACCTTCAGGTCGTAGACCATCGTCATGTCGTCGTCGATGCGCATCTCTTGCGTACGGGCCGCGTCGCACCGGGTTGCGTAGTCGTCGTAGAAGGTCTCCGGCATCGGGAATTCCACCTCCTCGTAGAGGTTGGCGTATTTCGTGTCGGGCATCCAGTTGCGATGGGGTGCCTTGTGGTGTACCAGGAGGCAGAAGGGCTTATCGGGATCCCGCTGGTCGAGGAACTCGATGGCGTGGTCGGTGGTGAGGGTCGTCGCGTAGCCCTCCTCACGGACATACTCGCCATTGGTCTCGGGGCTCTTGAAGCGGGGGTTGTAATATTCGCCCTGGTCGTCGAACACGTGATAGAAGTCGAACCCTTTCGGCTCGCATCGCATGTGCCACTTGCCGACGACGCCGGTCTGGTAGCCGTGTTGCCTCAGGATCTCGGAGAAGAAGGTCTTCGTCGTGTCGATACCCGCGCCCAGTTGGCGTTGGCCGTTCTGGTGGCTATAAAGGCCGGTCATCAGGCAGGCCCGGCTGGGTGTCGATAGCGAGTTCTCGACAAAGGCCTTGCGGAAGAGCATACCCTCGGCGGCGAGCCGGTCGAGATTGGGGGTCGGCGCCAGCTTGCCCAGGGCGTGCCCGTAGGCGCTGATCGTCTGGTACGAGTGGTCGTCGGTCATGATATGGATGATGTTCAACGGTTTCTGTTGAGGCTGTTTCTCGCCACCGGCGCAAGACGCCAGCAAGAGCGCGGAGGCCAGTCCGCCTCCCAGGATAAGCGTGTTTCTCATTTCTTTATCTGTTTTAATGATGTTCGTGCGAACTTACGAAAGATATTTGAGATAGGGAAGCGAAGGGGCGCTTTTCTTCCGGCTGGAGAATAAAAGCGGAATAAATTTCGTATGTTCGCGGGTAAAGATAAGGGTCGGTATGGACGAGAAGGTATTGGAGAAATTGAGGATCTTGGCGGAGTCGGCGAAATACGATGTCTCGTGCGCCTCGAGTGGCACCTCCCGGGGGAAGAAGAGCGGGATGATCGGGAGTGCCGCGGGCTGGGGCATTTGCCATAGCTTCGCCGAGGATGGGCGTTGCATCTCGCTCCTGAAGGTGATGCTCACGAACTATTGCGTGTACGATTGCGCCTATTGCGTCAACCGGCGGAGCAACGACCTGCCCAGGGCCACCTTTTCCGTCTCTGAGCTGGTGGAGCTGACGATCGAGTTCTATCGGCGGAACTATATCGAGGGGTTGTTCCTCAGCTCGGGCGTGGTGCGGAATCCCGATTATACGATGGAGCGGTTGGTGCGTGTCGTACGTGATTTGCGGCTGGTCCATCGTTTCAATGGCTATATCCACCTGAAGAGCATCCCCGGCGCCAGTCCCGAGCTGGTGAGCGAGGCGGGGCTCTATGCCGATCGCTTGAGCGTCAACATCGAGATCCCCAACGAGACGAGCCTCAAGGCGCTCGCCCCCGAGAAGGATTTCCAGAGTGTCTTCACGCCGATGCGCTCCATCCACCAGGGTTTCCTGAAGGCCAAGGAGGAGCGGACCCGTTTCCGCCACGCGCCCCGTTTCGCCCCGGCGGGCCAGAGCACGCAGATGATCATCGGGGCTACCGCCGACCGGGATAGGGATATCCTGCGCCTCTCGTCGGCTTTCTATCGTCGTCCCTCGATGAAGCGGGTCTATTATTCGGGCTTCATCCCCGTGAATCGCTACGATACCCGCTTGCCAGCCTTGTCGGCTCCTCCTTTGGTGCGCGAGAACCGGCTTTACCAGGCGGATTGGCTCTTGCGCTTCTATCAGTTCCAGGTGGACGAGATCGTCAACGACGCCTATCCGGATCTCGACCTGGAGGTCGATCCCAAGTTGGCCTGGGCGCTGCGTCATCCGGAACTCTTTCCTGTCGACGTGAACCGGGCGGATTATGAGATGTTGCTCCGTGTGCCCGGTATCGGTGTGAAGTCGGCCCGGCTGATCGTCGCCTCCCGCCGCTATGCACGGCTGGGATCAGAGGAGTTGAGGCGTATGGGACTGGTGATGAAGAAGGCCCGTTATTTCATTACCTGCCGTGAGTTGCCGATGGGCGAGACGATCCATGAGTTGACTCCTGAGGGCGTACGTCGCCTCCTGACCTCGAAAGGACGCAAGGGAGACGATCGCCAGCTGCTCTTGCCCTTCGCGGATTGGGAAGGAGGTGTCCGATGATCCTCTTCCAGTACGACCGGACATTCGAGGGGTTGCTTACCGCCGTGTTCGATGCCTACGCGCGTCGTTCCTTCCCCGATCGCCTGTTGGGCGAGGAGGAGGCGTTGCCCCTGTTCTACGACGAGCTGTTTCGGGTGATCACCGATGGAGAGAAGGCGAACCGGGTGTGGCGTGGGCTGGAGAAGAGGCTCTCGAAAGCGGCGCTCTCGGTCATCTCGATCGCCTGGCTTTCGGAGGTGCCCGAGGCGGGTGAGCTCCTGTTCCGTTATATCCGCCTGGCGATCGACGCGCCCCGATCGATCGAGCTGAATTTTGGCGACCCGACGGTAATGGCGGTAACCAAGCTCTGGAAGCGGGTGAGCAACGAGCGGCTCCGTGTGGCGCAATTCCTCCGTTTCCAGAAAGCGGCGGATGGCACCTATTTCTCGGCGCTCTCGCCCCTCTATAATGTCTTGCCCCTTGTGATCCCTCATCTCCTGGAGCGTTTTGCCGACCAGCGCTGGCTGGTTTACGACTTGCGGCGTGCCTATGGCTATTATTATGATGGCAAGGAGGCTGAGGAGGTGACCTTTTCCGACCGGGCGGGGCACTTGCGGGATGGTTTGCTCGATCCCTCAATCATGGACAAGGACGAGCGGCTTTTCCAGGAGATGTGGCGAACCTACTTCCATTCGATCGCCATCAAGGAGCGACTCAATCCCCGTTTGCATCGACAGAACATGCCGGCCCGTTTCTGGCCTTATATGCCCGAGAAGGCTTGATGATATAGAAAAAGCGCCTCCGGGGAAAATTCCCCACGGAAGCGCCTTTCTCTTATTACTTGCCGGCTTCGGATTATAACTCACGAATCCAGATGTTGCGGAAGCTGATCGGCTCGCTTGGATCGCCGTGGCTTTGCAGGATGATCGGGCCATCGCCATGTTTCTTCACTTGCGGGAAGCCGATCCACTCGGTCGTACCGAGGATTTGCGTATGGTTCTGCAGGACGACGCCATTGTGGATCACCGTTACCGTCGGGTGCGTACGGTAGCTACCATCCTCCTTGAAGGTCGGGGCGGTGTAGATAATGTCGTAAACGTTCCACTCGCCCGGTTTGCGCATCGCGTTGGCCAATGGGATCGCTTGCTTGTAGATACTACCCGTCTGTCCGTTCACGTAGGTCGGGTTGTTGTAGCAATCGAGGATCTGGACCTCATACATGCCTTGCAAGAAGACACCGCTATTACCACGCAACTGGCTCTCGCCCGTGATGTTGGTCGGTACCATCCATTCGATGTGCAACTGGAAGTCGTTGAATTTTTGTTTGGTTTGGATGTCTCCTTTAGGTTTATTGACGGTAAATACGCCATCATGTACGTCCCACTCGGCTGGGCCGCCCTTGACGCTCTCCCAAGCGGAGAGATCCTTGCCATCGAACAAGACGATCGCGTCGGAAGGAGCCGTGAAGCCACCACCCTTGATCTCGTTACCGGGAGTGACCACTTTCGGAACGGGCTCATAGAATTCAGACATCTCGTGAGTGATTCCGGCATAACCGGTTTGCGCGTTAGCGATCGCGCAACTGGCGCCTATAAGCGCACAGATAGACAATAACTTTTTCTTCATGGTTAATCAAAATTTGTCAACAATTCTGGCGCAAATATACGCAAATTGTTGGATTAACCATGAGGAAAAAGAGAATTTCTCAGGCGTTATGCTCGAACAACCGCTTCTCGGCCAATTGCTCGAACTTTGTTCCCGGGCGTCCGTAATTGCAATAAGGATAGATGCTTATACCTCCACGTGGGGTGAAGATACCCGTTACCTCAATATATTTCGGGTCCATCAGGCGGATCAGGTCTTTCATGATGATGTTGACGCAATCCTCGTGGAAAGCCCCATGGTTACGGAAGCTGAAGAGATAGAGCTTCAGGCTCTTGCTCTCCACCATCTTGATGTCGGGGATATAATCGATATGGATGGTGGCGAAATCGGGTTGCCCGGTGATGGGGCAGAGGCTCGTGAACTCCGGGCAATTGAAGCGCACCCAATAGTCGTTCTCCGGATGCTTGTTGGTGAAGGCCTCCAGCACCTCGGGCGCGTAATCTTGCCGGTAGATGGTCTTGCCACCCAAGAGGCTCAGCTCATGCTCGTCCTTTCGTGTATCCATTATTCTTGTTCTCCTTTATTATTGATTGTTAGACATGCTTTTCTTTCGCTCCAGGTATTTCTCCAGGCCATGTTGTCTGAGCTTGCAAGCGGGGCAATGGCCACATCCGTCGGCGATGACACCATTGTAACAGGTGAGTGTGCGTTGGCGCACCAGGTCGAATACACCCAGCTCGTCGGAAAGTTCCCAGACCTCACTCTTGTCGCGATCCATCAACGGGGTGTGCAGGACGAATTGCTCGTCCATCGCCAGATTGAGCGTCACGTTGAGCGAACGGATGAAAGTATCCCGGCAATCGGGATAGCCACTAAAGTCGGCCTCCGACACACCTGTCACCAGATGGAAGATTCCCTTGCTCCGGGCCAGGATGGCGGCAAAGGTGAGGAACACCATGTTACGCCCCGGCACGAAGGTATTCGGATAGTTATCCGCCGGTTTCTCCTCGTCCATCGTGATGGATCCGTTCACCAGTGAGTTGTTCGGGTCAAGCTGGCTGATCAGCGAGACATCCAGCAGATGGAAGGGGACATGCGCCTCGTCGGCGATCGCCCGGGCCACCTCGACCTCGAGCGCGTGTTTTTGTCCGTAGGTGAAGCATACCGCCTCTACTCTCTTGAAGTGCTTTTTCGCCCAGAACAGGCAGGTCGTGGAGTCTTGTCCTCCAGAGAAGCACACCATAGCAGCGTCTTGTCTTTTCATTAATCTCTTGTTTTCTTGTTTTTAATACGTGGTTTAGCAAGCACACGGAGAGGCGTTCGCCTCTCGAGACGCGAAGATACGCGTTTTTCGCCAGAAGTACGACTTACTCGAGCGAGTTCCAGCCTTGTGCCCTGAGTGTCACCTCGCCACCATCACGACCAACCAGGTAGTTGCCCAGTTCCTCTCGGGTGATGTGGCCAATCACCTTCACGCCCTCGATCGCCTCCACCTTATCGTGGTCGGTAAGGGGCACGGTAAAGAGCAGCTCGTAATCCTCGCCTCCATTAAGCGCGGCGGTAACGAGGTTCATGTTGAATTGCTCGGCCATTACGGCGGTTTGGTAATCGATCGGGATGCGGTCCTCATAGACCCGGCAACCGACGTGGCTCGCCCTCGAGATGTGGAGCAACTCGGACGAGAGGCCATCGGATACGTCCATCATCGCCGTCGGGACGATACCCGCCCGGTCGAGCGCCTCGATGATGTCCTTGCGTGCCTCCGGTTTCAATTGCCGCTCGAGGAGATACTCCTTGCCGGCGAAGTCGGGCTGGAAATCCTTCTCGCCCCGGAAGACGCTCTTCTCGCGCTCCAGCAACTGGAGACCCATATAGGCGGCACCCAGGTCGCCACTGACGCAGATGAGGTCGGTCTCGTGAGCGCCATCCCGATAGACCACTTTGCCTCGCTCGCCCTCACCAATACAGGTTATGCTGATGGTCAGGCCGGTCATCGAGGCGGAGGTGTCGCCACCGACGAGGTCGACGCCGTAAATGTCGCATGCCAGGCGGATGCCATCATAAAGTTGCTCCAGATCCTCAACGCAGAAACGCTTCGAGATGCCGAGCGATACGGTGATCTGGCGTGGCCGGCCATTCATTGCGTAAATGTCGGAGAAGTTGACCACGGCGGACTTATAGCCCAGATGCTTCAAGGGAACGTAAGTGAGGTCGAAATGAACACCCTCCAGCAGGAGGTCGGTCGTCACGAGCGTCAGCTTGTCGGCATAGTCCATCACGGCGGCGTCGTCGCCTACCCCTTTCAGGGAACTCTTGTTTTTCAACTCGATGCGATCGGTGAGGTGGTGGATTAATCCGAACTCACCCAAGGTCGCTATTTCAGTTCTTTTAGTCATGCTATATGTTGGAATTAAATGATTGTTCGATATGTCGTTGGATCAATTGGTCGAACCGTTCGCCCTCTCCGTTGAGGAAGCGCGTCCGGATCGGCAATTGGTAAAGGATCGCTCGCCAGGCATTGGGCAAGCCGGGATGCTGGCGCAATCGGGCGGCGTCCTTCTCGGTCACGATGATGAGCGTCGGTCCGTTTTGCTCTTGCCGTTTGGCCTCGATCCTCGCCAGCTCGTCGGCATTGAACGAGTGATGGTCGGCGAACGGGAAATGGATCACTTGGCGTGCTCGTCTCCTGACCTCGGCCAGGAGTGGTGCCGGATTGGCGATGCCACTAATGAGCAGGACCGTCGCCCGGGCGGGATCGATCGTCTCACTGGCCTCGTCCGGGAAGAGCGGTTCCAGATGATCGTAGGCCAACTCGCTAAAGAAGAGATGTTGCCCCGGCTCGAGGCTCGAGGCTTTTCGCCACTCCTCGTAGGTTGGGCGATCGATGGGCTCGTCGGTTTTGGTGACGATCACGATATTCGCCCTCCGGATGCCACCTCTTGTCTCTCGCAATCGCCCATCGGGCATCAAGGCGTCGACAAAATAGGGACGATGATAATCGGTCAGGACGATATTGAGCGAGGGGCGCACGTAGCGATGCTGGAAAGCGTCGTCGAGGAGGATCACCTCCGGACGTTCCCGTTCGGGCAGGACCAGCAGGTTGGCGATTCCCCGACGCCGGTCGCTATCTACCGCCACGGTTATTTCCGGGAATTTGCGTTTGATCTGGTAAGGCTCATCTCCGATCTCGCTAGAGTTGCTCTTTGTGGTGGCTAAACGATAGCCTTTCGTTTCTCGTTTGTATCCCCGGCTCAAGACGGCGACCCGATGTTTTGGCGAGAGGAGCCGGACAAGATATTCCGTATGGGGTGTCTTGCCCGTGCCGCCCACGCTGAGATTACCCACGCAGATCACCGGGAGCGGAAAGCGCTCGGAAGGCAACCAGCCCCAATCGAACAGGCGATTACGAAGGCTCGTAACCGCACCATACAACCAGGCGAGTGGCGCCAATACCCGGAATCGTTTGATCGTGAACGTTCTCATCTCGTCGGGATATTAAAGGGGCCGGATATCGTAGGGCAGGCGAGCCTGGGTACCGGAGCTTACACGCATCTGCTGGAGCGTTTGGTAATAAATGAAATCATCTCCCAGGAACGAGCGGAGCAGGTTGGCCTTGATCGTCGGGCCGGTCGTGGCGAAAAGCTCCTCGAACAGGCTCTTGTTGGTCGTGATCTCCTTGATCTGGTAATGATCCAATTGCGCCAGCTCGGCGGCGTCGCTAATCGCTTGTTGAAGACCGCCCAGGTCATCCACCAGGCCCAGGTCTACCGCTTGCGAGCCGGTCCAGACCCGACCTTGCGCCACACGATCCACCTGCTCGGTGGTCATGCTTCGCCCATCGGCGCATCGGGAAAGGAAAGTCCGATAGGCCTGCTCGGTCTGGTGTTGCAAGAGCGCTCGCTCGTCAGCGCTCATGGGGCGCATGGAGTTGCCCAGGTCGGCATAGGGATTGGTTTTCACCACATCACTTCCGATACCCAGCTTATCTGCCAGGCGGGTCGTATTGGGCAGGAGGGAGAAGACACCGATCGATCCGGTCAGGGTGTTCGATTCGGCGATGATCCGGTTGGCGGCACACGCGATGTAGTAACCACCCGAGGCGGCGGCATCGCCCATCGAGATCACGATCGGTTTCTCTTTCTTGAGCTCCTCGACCTGTCGCCAGATTTGGTCGGCGACTTGGAAGCTTCCGCCCGGCGAGTTGATACGCAAGACAACCGCCTTGATCTCCTTATCCTCCTTCAGCTCGATCAGCTGGTCGGCCAGTCGCTCGGTGATCACTTGTGAGAGATCATAGCCCGAGACACTTTGCCGGGGAACGATCTCGCCCTCGGCATAAAGCAGGGCGATTTTCGGTCCGGATCCTTTGGGCGTATCCAGGCTGGCCACCTCCGAGACGGAGGCGTAACTCTGTTTGTTCTCTTGTCCGGTCTGTTCCCGAATGAAACGGTCTACCTCCGGTTGATACTTTTGCTCGTCGATCAGGCCCATATCAATCGCTTTTTGGGCACCGGCGAAGGCGAGTCCCTCGTTGGCGAATTGCTCGACGGCATCCGTACTCATCCGGCGTGAGGAGGCGATGCCCTCCACCAGATGGCCCCAGATGGTCGAGATATAGGATTGGATCTGCTCCCGGTTCTCGTCGCTCAATTTCTTGAGCAGGAAAGGCTCGACTGCCCCCTTGTAGGAGCCGACCTTAAAGACCTCCATCTCGACGCCGAGTTTCTCCATCAACCCGGTGAAGAACATGGTCTGGCTCGACAGGCCATTGAGCATCACCATTCCCTGCGGATTGAGGAAAAGCCGGTCGGCCACGGAGCAGAGATAATAACATCCTTGCGTATAGTTATCGCCATAGGCCACCACGAACTTGCCGCTCTCCTTGAAGGCCTCGAGGGCACGGCGGATGCTTTGCAGGCTCGCGCTACCACCATCAAGGTTACCTGCCCGGAGATAAATACCATTGATCCGGGGATCTTCACCGGCGACCTTGATGGCTTTCAGGATCTCCTTGAGCGATAGGGTTGTCTCATCTTCTTTCCAGAGAAGGGCCAGAGGGTCTTCCGCCGGATTGTCGGCGATGGTGCCGTTGAGGTCGATTCTCAGGACCGTATTGTTTGACGGTACGTAGGTCGGCGTACTGGTGAGGCCGGCGACCAGCCCGACTAAGGCGAGCAGGCCGATTATGCCCATAAAGGTGAGGCCTACGATCACGCCGATCGTCGAGGCCAGGATGGTTTTAAAGAATGCTTTCATCGTCTTGTTTTTGCTTCGCTAAACGTGTTTGCCGCGAAGATAGTTAAAAAACAGTATTGATCTGGAATGACCGGATCGTCTCGTCGTCATAGCAGGTTTGCCCGAACAGGTCACGCAACAGGGACTCGTTCATCCGTTCGAAATCCCGCTCGACGGGTAGGATCAGCAAACCGCCTACATCGGCGGCTCCCGGACTACTCAACAGGCGCTCCTCTCCTTCGGCGAAGTATTGCCGTGGCCGGTGTGCCTTTCTCGGGATGATCACCAGTCGCCAACCCGTTTTGTCGTTATAATAGGCAAAAAGATTCATCTTGGGTTCCTCCTCGTCCTCGCTACGTGGCAAGGCGTCGAAGACACGCTTGAACCAAGTGGCGATCTCCTCTTGGTTATTGCCCTCGATGACGAAACCGTTTCGCCAATAACGCTCCAGTCGCCAGAGCCGGCTTCCTCCGGGCGCTTGCCCAAGTGGTATGAGGTGCCGGTCGTCTTGCCGTGCGAGCCAATCGCCGATCTCCTGGTCTATGGGCATCACGCCTTGCGTTACCGCCTGGAAATGGGCATGGTCGGGAGCTGAGGCGCCACAACGGGGGCCATTATAGAAGATCGTGTGCCGGTTGAGCCGACGAGCGATGGTCAGCAGGTCGTTGAGCCGGCACAAGATCCTTTGGGGCTCATGCCTGCGGGCCGGGATCGTGAAATGTTCCTGGAAGATCGGGTAGGGATTGCAAAGCACCAGGTAATGGAACCCGAACGGCAATCGTTCCTGCTCCACCGGAAGGTTGGCCACGCAGAGGAAGCAGGGCCGATCCAGGATAGCGCCTTTATCCACCTTTGCCGTCGTGGAGATGGCGCGTGCCGGATTGAACTGGATCTTGATGAGGCAATCGTCCAGCCGGATCTCCTTGAGGCGAACATTCTTCAACGCCTGGAAGTTGTCATGCGCCAGGGACCATGTCTTGAGTTGTTTGGCCAGCATCTCGTTGGCTTGCGAGGAGCTGACCCAGATATTCGGTTTCATGCTTTTCTCTTGTTTAGGAGGATACGGGCTTGCAATTCCCATGTCCGGATTTTATCCTTATAGAGGTTATGGTCGTTCATCCGACGAGTATCGAGGGCGGCGTCGGAATTGTCTTCCCAACGGCGGCAAAGATAAAGCACGTCATAGATCCGCCCGATCTTATACTCCCGGCAAAGCCTTAACCCGATGGCGTAATCCTCGCCATAGCTGGCATTCGGCAGGTTCAGTTGTCGCAAGAGAGGTGTATAAAAGGCTCTGGGCGCGCCAAGTCCATTTATGCGGAGGGCGTTGTTGTGCCCATTCTCGGCGGTCCATTCCCGATGGTCGATCACGCCGGGCGGCAAGGTCTCCATCTGGAAGTTGGTCATGCGGTAGCTACCGATTACCATGGCGCAATGCTCGGAGCGGAAGGTCGAGATCACCCGGCTCAAGGTATGCTCGTCGCTATAGACATCGTCGCTATCCAGTTGTACGGCGAAACGACCACACTCGGGATGGTGGATCGCCAGGTTCCAACACCCGCCAATACCCAAATCGTTCCGTTCGGGCAGGAGATGCAACAAGCGCGGGTCCTCTTTGGCCAATGCGGCGATCTTCTCGGTCGTACCGTCGGTCGAATGGTTATCCACGACGATGACGTTATAGTTGAAATCCGTTGCTTGCCTCAAAGCGGAACGGATCGCGTCCTCGATCGTACGGACCCGGTTACGAACAGGGATTATAACGGATGCCTCACGGGGAAAATCCGTCCCCTCAAACTTGATCTCCCTTGTGACGGGAGGAAGGTAGGCGCCAACTTGCCGTAAATGCTCCGTGCAAGCCGCCTCCATCTCGAGCTGGACTGCCCGGTTCTTGGGATCGACGTAATCGAACAATTTCTCGCCCGAGGTACGAAGATCATTCTCGACAATCGTATAAAGGTATTCATTGACATGCGTAATCGGCCAGGATTGGGAAACCTTGAGACGCAGGTCGTAGAGTCCGGCGAAGCGGTATTGCTCATGTGTGCGGGTGATCGCCTCGATCAGCGCTTCGGTACGATAGAGAAGCAAGGCTCCGAAGTTGAAATCATCACGAAGGCTACCCTCCTGATAGTCGATGAGTGGATGTGGTTCTGTTTTTTCACCTTTTGTCTCCTGATAGTCGGCGTAAAGCAGGCCGGCATTGGTCTCGGAGGCTAATGTAGCCAGGCGATCGAGGGCGAACGGACCCAGTTTTAAGGCATCTCCCTGAGTATAGATCAGGATAAACTCGGTTGTCGAGTGCTCGGCTATGGTCCGGATAGTCTCGGAGCTCCACAAGTCGTTGATCCGGATCGAAGCGCATGAGGGTATTTGCGGTTCTTCCTTATCGGCCGGGACGAGCAGGTAGATCTTTTCAACGAGGGGCGAACAGGTGAGTTGCCTTACGGTCGAGCGGGTTGCCGTGTCGTCTTGATATGGCAAGAAACAGGATATGCTTTTCATAGATGCTATTCTTTTTAATGAGTAATCTTGTTATGGCAGGGGCAAATCCGGTGCGCCCCGCCCTTTTACGCGAATTTAAGAATAATATTGCGATTCTTTTTGGTGTGAAGCGGATAATGGATCTGTTTTTTCCGTACATTTGCTAACGAACAAAAAGATTGTTTCATTATTTAAAATCTTAGGAATTATGGAATTTTTGACTAACGAGAAATTAACGATCGTTGGAGCTGCCGGAATGATTGGCTCTAATATGGCTCAGTGTGCTGCTATGATGCGCTTGACTCCCAATATCTGCTTGTATGATGTTTATGCTCCGGGTTTGGAGGGTGTCGCTGAGGAGATCCGTCATTGTGGTTTTGAGGGCTTGAACGTGACCTTCTCGACCGATGTTAAAGAGGCGTTTACTGGCGCGAAGTACATCATCTCTTCTGGTGGCGCTCCTCGTAAACAAGGTATGACTCGTGAGGATCTGTTGAAAGGCAACGCTGCTGTTGCTGAGCAATTAGGTAAGGATATCAAGGCATATTGCCCGGATGTAAAGCATGTAGTGATTATTTTCAACCCAGCTGATATCACAGGTTTGGTAACTTTGCTTTGGTCAGGTCTAAAACCGTCTCAAGTAACAACTTTGGCCGCTTTGGATAGCATCCGTTTGCAGAGCGAGTTGGCTAAGCATTTCGGCATTGGCCAGAGCGAAGTAACAGGTTGCCGTACTTATGGTGGTCATGGCGAGCAGATGGCTGTATTCGCTTCTACCGCGAAGGTACAAGGTACACCGTTGACAGACTTGATCGGAACGGATAAGCTTTCAGCTGAGCAATGGGCAGAGATCCAGCAGAAGGTTGTTAAGGGTGGCGCTAATATCATCAACCTGCGTGGTCGTTCTTCTTTCCAGAGCCCGTCATACGTTTCTGTTGAGATGATCCGTGCGGCAATGGGTGGCGCTGAGTTCCAGTGGCCGGCTGGTCGTTACGTTTCTTTCAGCGGAATGGATCACATCATGATGGCGATGGAGGTAACAATCACGAAGAACGGTGCCGCTTACGAGGAGGTAACAGGTACTGCCGAGGAGATGGCTGCTTTGAAGAAGAGCTACGAGCACTTGTGCAAGTTGCGTGATGAGGTGATCGCTATGGGTGTTCTTCCTCCGATTGAAAAATGGAATGAGATCAACCCGAACATCGCTTAAGCGCTTTGGGGTTGAACGATTTTACGATTCGTGGCCAGGCGTAGGCATAACCTAATCTGGCCGAGAATCGTGAACGCTTGGGAGAATGGATAGATTCTCTCAAGCGTTTTTTATTGGTCTACCGTTTCCCGCCGGATTAGAGCGGGAAGAGTAACGGTACGATAAACAGGTCTGCCGCCAGGATGATGAAGTTCATGGGAAGTCCGATTCTCATGAAATCAACAAAACGATAACCGCCGGGACCATAGACCATCATGTGTGTCGGTGAGCCGATCGGCGTGGCGAAACTTGACGAGACGGCGATCATCAAGGCTACACAGAAGGTTAAAGGATTGACCCCTAAAGTTACGGCTATCTGGTAAGTGATGGGGAAGAAGATGGCGGCGGTTGCCGTATTGCTGGTGAATTCCGTCAAGAAAGTCGCGGCGAAACAGATTCCCGCCAAGGCGAACATCGGGTTACTACCGCAAACCGACAGGATACCTTCGGCGATCTTGGTGGCTATTCCGGTATATTCGATCGCGCTACCCAAGCTGATGGAGCCGGCGAAGACCATAAGCAACCCCCAATCAATGCTCTCTCGTGCCTGATTGATGGAGCAACACCGGAGGATGATCATGGCGAAAGCCGCCAGGAAGCTGGCTTGTAGCAAAGGAATGATATTGAGCGATGAGCAGATAATCATGGCCAGAAGGATGAGCGACGAGGTCAAGGTCTTCTTGCCCTCCTGTGGGATCAGGCTCGACTCAAAGAACTGAAGGTCGGGTGTCAAGGCGCTCTCTCTCTTTGAACGTGGAGGACACTCTAACAGTAAGGTATCACCCTTCTCGATCACGATCTCACGGGGGCTTTGGTTGATACGCTCACCTTCACGGGCAATGGCGATAAGTACCATGTTGTTGCGCTCCTCGAAATCGGTATCCACCATACGCGTGCCAACCAAAGAGCTACTGAAACGGACATTCGCCATACGTAGCTTACGATTTGAGTCTACTTCGTTGACCGAGAAGACGTGATGAGCCGCATTGACCAATTGGTGGCTATTTCTCAATTTAAGGATCTCGTCGACCTGACCGGAGAAGACCAGGCGATCACCTCCAAAGATGAATTCATCCTCACTGACCGGCGAGATGATCTCCTTATCGAAACGGATGATCTCGATGATGTGTCCGCCTTCTACCTGGAATAATCTCGCGTCTTTCAATGTCTCACCAATGAACTTGGCGTCGGATGGGACAAGCAGTTCTACCGTGTAGTTTTGTGAATTTTCTAAAGCCTCTTCCGGAGAGGTTCGCTCCGGGATCAGTTTCTTCATCGCGATCGTCGCGAGGATACCGACCGTCAGGCAGAATAAGCCTGCGAGAGTAGGAGTGAATATACTTAATTGCTCGTGTGTCTGGTCCATGTAGAATCCGGAGATCAACAGGTTTGGAGGCGTGCCGATCAAGGTACAGATACCGCCCATACCAGACGCATAACTCAAGGGAATCAGGAGTTTGGACGGGGCGACGTTGAGTTTCTTGGCCCAAATCTTTACCACGTTGATAAAAAGGGCAACGACGGTCGTGTTGTTCAGGAACGAGCTGAGGGCGGCAACCGGTGTCATTAACCGAAAAATAGCCATGTTGTAGGATTTCGGCGTTCCCAGGCAATAGCGGACGATCCATTGCATGACTCCGGTATGAACCAATCCCGCGATAACGACGAACAATGCGCCAACCAGGACAACAGAAGAGGAGGAGAATCCACTCAAGACCTTATCAACCGGAAGGGCTCCGGTGACCATCAGGATGGTCATTCCTCCTAAGAAGACAAAATCGGGCGCTAGTTTGGTGAATAGCATGAGCCCAAAGACGAGAATGATTGTCGCTATGACAATCCAGGCGTGAAAACTTAGGCCAGCGAATAAAACTGTTTCCATTGTGTAGAGATTAAAATGATTTATTTTTAGCGACAAAGATAGCTTTAATGCTGGAATTTACGTAATTTCGCTACGGACTATTTAATTATGGCAGATATGGGGATCAAAAATGTTTTTGGCCAAATCATGGGGATTTGTCTCATTGGATTCTTGTCTCAAGGGTGCGGCTTCTCGGGACAACAACCGGATGCTGTTAATCCGACGCTTGAGACCATCATGTCCCGGAAGAGTGTACGCCAGTTCCAGGAGCGTCCGGTTGAGGCGGAAAAGGTCGATTGGTTATTGCGATCGGCCATGGCGGCTCCGAGCGGAAAGGATCTGCGTCCATGGTCGTTTGTGGTGATCGACCAAAGGGAGAGGCTGGATTCGTTGGCGGAGGCATTACCGACGGCGAAGATGTTGCGGCAAGCTCCAATGGCGATCGTGGTTTGTGGCGATGAGACGCGTTCGTTTTATTGGTATCTGGATTGTTCTGCCGCCACTCAAAATATCCTGTTAGCTGCCGAGTCTTTGGGATTGGGTGCGGTGTGGACGGCGACTTATCCTTATCCGGACCGGATGCGTATCGTAGCCGATCAATTGGCCTTGCCCGACCAGATCAAGTCGCTTTGTGTCATTCCTGTCGGCTATCCGGCAGGGGAAACTTCTCCAAAGGACAAATGGAATGAGGATTGTATTCATCAAAATAAATGGTAAGATTAAAGATTATGAAAAGACGAGAATGGTTGCGTAATGTCGCGAGCGCTTCCCTGTTGTTCGCCATGACGGGATGCGCTAACGGGAATAAGAAGACGGAAGCGAGTGAGATGAAAACGGGGACTCCAGCCGCTGGAGTGAAAACCCAAACAGGCGTGACAACAAGAGAGTTCGGACAGGCTAAGGTGACCTGGATCCGTGATAACGCTAAAGAGCGGATAATGAATAACAGTCTTTTTGTTGGTGCTGATAGTACCAAGATTAACGAGTGGTCTCCGCAAGGAGGAGCGCCCGCCTCGGTTAGTGTTGTCTTGGTCGAATCGGAAGGGAAACGGATTTTGGTAGATACGGGAAATGGCGTAGCTGATAGCCTTATGCTTCCCGGGTTAGCCTCAATAGGTGTCAAACCGGAAGATATTGATTATTTATATATTAGCCATTTTCATGGCGATCATCTTGGCGGTATGATGAATGGGGAGCAGGTTGTTTTCCCGAACGCCCAGGTTTATGTCTCAACCTTGGAGTATGACGCCTGGATGACGAGCCCAGCCTTGGAGAAACGGCGTGAGCAAGCCGCCAAGATTATGGGCGCTTATCAGGAGCGGTTGCATAAGTTCTCTTTTGGTGAGACTTTGCCAGGAAATGTGTTGGCGATCGATGCGGTTGGTCATACGCCAGGCCATACAGCTTATCTGGTGGACAAGTGCCTGATTATTGGTGACCTTTTGCATGGTGCCGCCTTGCAGATCCCCCATCCTGAGTTGTGCGCCACATTTGATATGGATCGGGAAAAGGCGGTTGAGACTAGAAAGCGATTGTTGGCGGAAGCCAAATCGAAAGGGTTTGTCTTGACAGGAATGCACCTGCCCGAGCCCGGATTTATCGAAAGCTGGTAAAAGGGATCGATGTGAAAAAAGAATTCCACTGCAGTGTATTTGGAAACGCACTGCAGTGGAATTTTTTTTGGACTATATTAGAAACTAAAGGATTCTACCGATCCATTCGAACGGGAGATCTCTACGGTCGCGTGCTTGAAGTAGAAACTTCCCAATTGGTCACCTGTTTTCTCGTTATACATATTTTTCAGGTGTGGATTCTTTTCGAAGACGGCCTGTGTCACTTCTGGATCATCTTCACAGATCACTTCTCCGCTGATACGGATCCATTCCCTGTTTTGTCCAGTGGCGGCTACTTCTACGTGTGGGTTCTTGAGTGCTTGTTGATAAACGCCCTTTTGTTTTCCGACGTGAAACCAGAGTTTTTCTTTCAATAAGGAAATAACGCCGGTTGGCCGGACGCGAGGCTTATCACCATCTATTGTTGTCACGTAATAGGGTTTGCTTGTGTTCAAGAAATTATAAGTAACCGTTCGGGCTGAATCCGCCGGAAGGTCTAACTTGACGACACCCAGTCCGGTAGCGCCGGAATTGGCGTCGGTCTGTGTTACCGTTGCCTCCTCTTGCTTGGGGAGCGCATTGGTTGATTCTGATTTCTTCGTCTCTTGACCACAACTAGCCAAAAAAGTAAGCGCAGCGGCTACTAAATAGAGGTTTGTTTTCATAATGAGAAAAAGTGGTTTTATTGTTTGTTTGAATAAGTTCTTCAAAAATACGAAATAATTTGATGTTAAATCGTTCGGAATACTTGATTTTTGTTTTTTTAGGGATGTCGTGGAGCGGTGATAGATAATTTGTTGAGTATTTTGGGAAATTGGATGGCGAAAATCGTCGTGCAACAGATGGCGGCGGTCGCGTCGGAGATGGCCTCTGCCGCGAAAACGCCGTTTGTTCCCCAATAATTGGGTAAGATCAACGCGAGCGGGATCAACAGGAATACTTTCCGGAGCAGGGCGATGAAGACAGAGACTTTTGCCTGTCCCAAAGCGACGAACATATTTTGGCAAGCTCTTTGTAAACCGAAGATCGACATGCCGGCCAGGAAAAGGGGCATGACTTGGGCGACGGTCGCGATCAGTCGCTCGTCGTTCGTGAAGGCGGAGGCGACAACCTCTGGAAACAGGATCATCAAAAGGATCAGGAGCAGGTTGAACGAGAACATGACAAGCAATACGATCTTGAAACATTCTTGGACACGGGCCTTGTCCTTGTGCCCGTAGTTGTAGCTGACAATGGGTATGAAACCTTGTGCGAATCCCGTAAGGGGAACACTCACCAGGAGCATGGCGCTTTGCATGATGGCCAGGGCGCTGACGTAGATGTCGCCAAAGGCCTTCAGGCTGCTGTTCAGGACAAATCCTACCAGGCTTTCCGTGCTGGCCATGATGAAAGGCGATACGCCTAAGGCCAATATGGCGCTTACGGTTTTCCAGTTGAGTCTCATCTGTTTCGGATTCAGTCGCAAGGAGGCCCGGTCGGAACAGAGAAAGGCGAGTACCCATGCCGCGCTGAAGGCTTGTGATATGATGGTTGCCCATGCCGCGCCTTTCACGCCCATCTCGAAGACGAAAATGAACAGCGGATCGAGCAGGATATTCAGGACGGCGCCAATTATGACCGAGAGCATCGCGATGGTCGGTCGGCCCTGTGTGTTGATGAATGAGTTGAGGCCGACGGCGATTTGGACGAACAGGGTTCCCAATAGATAAATCGACAGATAGTCGACTGCGTAACCGATCGTGTTACTCGACGCCCCGATCATCAGGAGGATCGGTCGCATGAACAGATAGACGATGGAGGAGGTGACAAGCGAGAACAGTAGCAGGAGCGTAAATCCGTTGCCCAGGATCAGGCTGGCTCTTGCCCGGTCGTTTTGCCCAAGCGCGATGGCGGCCAGTGGCGCGCCACCCGACCCGACAATCGCCGAGAAGGCGGATATCAGGATAATGATGGAGCTGGTAACGCCGATTCCGGCCAAGGCATCGGTGCCGATCCCGGGAATGTGCCCGATATAGATCCGGTCAACAAGATTGTAGAGCAAGTTGACTATTTGAGCGGCGATGGCGGGCAAAGCCATGTGGAATATCAGGGGCAACATCCGCTCGGTGCCCAGGCGTTCCTCGTAAACCAGTTGACTCATATGAGCGTGTCTCCTTTTGGGCGCGAAGGTAAGAAAAATGCCTTTTTATTGGATATAAAACCTTAATTTTGGCGGTTGTAATTTCTGGTAATGATTTAGTTCGTATTTTGGAAGATGAAAAGGTTGATCAATTGGCTTTATCTTTTGGTGATGGTTCTCCTCTTGGCCGCTTGTGGGTCGAAGAAGCAGGAGAAGGTTATCTTGCCTGCCGATTTTAAGGGGCCGAAGGAGCTGTCGAGACTCTATGGCGTGCGACTGACGCCCGACGATAATATTTTTCTCTATAACGCGGGTGCCCATTGGCTGGGCGTGCCGCATCGGTTGGGGGGAATGACGAAGCGGGGCGTCGATTGCTCGGGCTTCGTGACGATCATTTATCGGGAGGTGTACGGGAAGCGGTTATCCCGCTCAGCCGCCGATATGCTTAAAAAGGATTGTAAAAAGGTGGGCCGAAGCGCTTTGAGGGAAGGAGACCTGGTCTTCTTCAGGACCGGTAGAGGCCGTAGGAAAACGCCGGATCATGTCGGGATTTATCTTAAGAATGGCCGTTTTATCCATACCAGCTCCTCACGTGGGGTTATGGTGAGTAGTTTAAGTGAGCCTTATTACACAAGAACATGGCTAACGGGAGGGCGGGTGAAGTAAAATTTTACTACCTTTGTGCCCCAGAATAATAAACATAAAGCAATATGTTGACAATAAAGCAAATTACCGAGAATACGGATGCGGTGATCCGCGGTCTCGAGAAAAAGCGTTTCAAGGACGCTAAGGAAATGATCGAGAAGGTGCTGGAGTTGGACAGCAAACGGCGCAATGCCCAGAACCAGTTGGACAGGAATCTGGCGGAGGTGAACTCGACCTCCAAGTCTATCGGCCTGTTGATGAAAGAGGGCAAGAAAGAGGAGGCGGAAGCCGCTAAGCGTCGTGTCTCGGAGATAAAGGAGATTTGTAAGGGTTTGCAGGCGGAGATGGACCAGGCCGCCGAGGAGACGCAAGCCTTATTGTATACGATACCGAACGTGCCCTACGAGAGCGTTCCGGAAGGCGCTGGCGCTGAGGACAACGTTGTCGAGAAAATGGGTGGCATGGAGACGGAGTTGCCCAAGAATGCCCTGCCGCATTGGGAGTTGGCGAAGAAATACGACCTGATTGATTTTGACCTGGGCGTGAAGATCACGGGTGCGGGCTTCCCGGTTTATAAGGGACAGGGTGCTCGTTTGCAACGGGCCCTGATCAATTTCTTCCTCGATGAGGCACGTGCTTCCGGCTATGAGGAGGTTATGCCACCGACGGTGGTGAATGCCGCTTCCGGTTATGGAACCGGTCAGTTGCCTGATAAGGAGGGACAGATGTATCACTGTGAGGTGGACGATCTTTACCTGATTCCGACCGCTGAGGTGCCGGTAACGAATATTTACCGTGATGTTATCCTCGACGAGAAGCAGCTGCCGATCAAGAACTGTGCTTATACGCAATGTTTCCGTCGTGAGGCAGGATCGTATGGTAAGGACGTGCGTGGCTTGAACCGTCTGCATGAGTTCTCGAAAGTGGAGTTGGTTCGTATCGATAAGCCGGAGCATTCGAAGCAATCACATCAGGAGATGCTGGATCATGTTGAGGGGCTGTTGAAGAAACTGGAGTTGCCTTATCGTATCCTTCGTCTTTGCGGTGGCGATATGAGCTTCACGGCGGCGTTGTGTTTCGACTTCGAGGTTTATTCCGAGGCACAGCAACGTTGGTTGGAGGTTAGCTCGGTCTCTAACTTCGATACCTATCAGGCGAACCGCTTGAAATGCCGTTATCGCGATGAGAACAAGAAGATCCAGCTTTGCCATACCTTGAATGGTAGCGCCCTGGCTTTGCCTCGTATTGTCGCTGCTTTGCTGGAGAACAACCAGACACCCGAGGGTATCCGTATCCCGAAAGCGCTGGTACCTTATACAGGCTTCGACATGATCAAGTGATTGTGTCCTGATTTCTTTTTGGAAGACATCTGAAATTATAGACAAGCGAAAGGCTCCTATCCCGAAGATAAGGGATGGGGGCTTTTTTTATCCCAGATGTTATTACCGGTCGACTCCGATTCTATTGCCAGTACTTTACGGTCGGTACTCCAGTACTTCCCGGAAAGTACTGGAGTACTTTCAGCATCAAACTGCAGTACTTTCCGCATGGTACTGGAAACAGAACCGGACTTGTTCCGTTCTTATAACGGACAACAGGAAGGATAACGGTAGTAAAAAAACGAGGGGCTCATCCGGTGCACGGATGAACCCCCTATTATTAATAAACTTAAAGTCCTGTTGTTATCAGATTCCTAAAGAGGCCTTGATCTGCTCGATCTTCTCTTGAGCGGCTACCTCTGCGGCAGGAAGCTCGTCGGCGCTCTTCACTTTGGAGTGTACCTCGCAATAGAACTTGATCTTCGGCTCCGTACCGGAAGGACGGATAGAGACTTTCGTACCATCTTCCGTGAAGTACTGAAGAACGTTTGAGGTTGTCGGCATATCGAGCGTGATCGTCTCGTTCTCTGTGTAGTCGATACCTTTCAGGGAAGCGAAGTCGTAGAAGAAGGTTACCTTTGAGCCGGCGATCTCCTTCAACGGGTTCTCACGATAATGCTTCATCATTGCCTCGATCTCCTCGGCGCCGCTCTTGCCTTTCTTAACGACAGAAATACCTTTCTCTTTCGAGAAGCCATACTCTACGTAAATCTTCTGGAGCAACTGGAAGAGACTCAAGTTCTGGTCTTTTGCCCAAGCGGCGATCTCAGCCAACATGACGCAAGCCGATACGGCGTCTTTATCACGAACGAAGTCCTCGCACAGGAAGCCGTAGCTCTCCTCGCCACCACCGATGTAGTTCTTCTTGCCCTCGTTCTCGCGCATAACGTTGGCGATCCATTTGAAGCCTGTGTAAACGTCGTAGATCTCAACACCATTACGCTCGGCGATAGTCTTGATAGTCTCGGTTGTTACGATTGTCTTGACTACATATTCCTTGCCGTTCACCTTGCCCAGCTCTTTCCAGCGAGTGATCAGGTAATAAACGAACATCAAGGCTGTCTGGTTACCGTTCAGCAATACCCATTCGCCCTCGTTGTTCTTAACGGCCGCGCCAACACGGTCAGCGTCCGGGTCGGAAGCCATAACCAACTCGGCGTCGGTTGCTTTCGCCTTCTCGACAGCCATAGCCAAAGCGGCGGGCTCTTCGGGGTTCGGCGAGATAACAGTCGGGAAGTCGCCACTTACGACGTCCTGCTCCGGAACGTGAATAATATTCTTGAATCCAAATGCTTCCAATGCTCTCGGAACCAGCTTGACACCTGTTCCGTGGATCGGCGTGTAGACGATCTTCATATCCTTATGACGCTCGATAGACTCGGGCGAGAGAGAGATGCTCTTAAGGTCGTTGATATATTGGCTGTCGATCTCCTCACCGATGATCTCGATCAATGCCTTGTTACCATTGAATTTGATATCTTTCGCGCCATGTACCTTATTGACCTCGGCGATGGTGTTCTTATCGTGTGGGGCGATCATTTGCGCTCCGTCGTTCCAATAAGCCTTGTAACCGTTATATTCTTTCGGATTGTGTGAGGCTGTCAGGATGATACCGCTTTGGCATCCCAACTTACGGATTGCGTAAGACATCTCAGGAGTCGGGCGCAGGCTCTCGAACAGGTAAACCTTAATACCGTTGGCGGAGAAGATGTCCGCAGAGATCTCAGCGAACTTGCGGCTGTTGTTACGGCAATCGTGGCCAATAACCACCTTGATCTGATCCAGATCAGCGAACTCCTTTTTCAGGTAGTTCGACAAGCCTTGTGTCGCCGCGCCGACCGTGTAGATATTCATGCGGTTAGAACCGACACCCATGATACCGCGCAATCCGCCCGTACCGAATTCCAAATCCTTATAGAAGCATTCGATCAATTCTGTGGGATCTTCGCTATCGAGCAGTGCTTGTACTTGAGCGCGTGTTTCAGCGTCATAACTTTCAGAAAGCCATCCTTGGGCCTTATTTCTGACCATTTCGAGCAATTCGTTGTTTTCCATGTCTTTTTAATATTGTGTTTATTGCTGTTAATCCAATAGTTATTAAATTTAATTATGCTAACAAAGATACGAATTAATTGACGCAAACAAAGATTCTGTGGGATATTTTTGGAAATATCCGGATCTGGGACCTGTTTTTGGGGGATTTCCGCTTTATGGTGCCTCATGTTTTGGGAAAAGAGGGTTATTCTTGTATTTTTGTATTTCGAAACTGTAGAGAACACAATAAGGAGGAAACATGGAAAATTATATCGTCTCAGCTCGTAAGTATCGTCCGGCCACCTTCAGGAGTGTCGTTGGGCAGAAGGCTTTGACGACGACCCTGAAAAACGCGATCCAGGGCAATAAGCTGGCGCATGCCTATTTGTTTTGTGGCCCTCGAGGCGTGGGAAAGACGACTTGTGCCCGTATTTTCGCCAAGACCATCAACTGCCTGAATCCAAAGGCGGATGGCGAGGCATGCGATGAGTGCGAGTCTTGCCGGGCCTTCAATGAGCAGCGCTCATATAACATCCATGAGCTTGATGCGGCGTCGAACAATTCGGTCGACGACATCCGCTCGCTGATCGAGCAGGTGCGTGTCCCGCCCCCAATCGGAAAGTATAAGGTCTTTATCATTGATGAGGTCCATATGTTGAGTACGGCCGCTTTCAACGCTTTCCTGAAGACGTTGGAGGAGCCGCCCCATCACGCGATCTTTATCCTGGCGACTACCGAGAAGCATAAGGTGTTGCCAACCATCCTCTCTCGTTGCCAGATATATGATTTCTCCCGGATCGCCCTGGCGGATATCGTGGAGCATCTGGCATACGTGGCGGGGCAGGAGGGAGTCGTGGCCGAGCCGGAAGCCCTGAACGTGATTGCCCAAAAGGCTGATGGCGGAATGCGCGACGCCTTGTCGATCTTCGACCAGATCGTCAGCTTCACGAATGGGCAGGTGACTTACCAGGCGGTGATCGATAACCTGAACGTGCTCGATTATGAGTATTATTTCCGCTTGACAGATAATATCCTTGAGGGAAATGTACGGGCGGCCCTGTTGTTATTGAACGAGATCCTGAGTAAGGGATTCGATGGACAGAACATCATCACCGGGTTGGCGACCCATTTCCGCGACCTGCTGGTTTGCCGTGATGAGTCGACGCTGGTGTTGTTCGAGGTGGGCGCCTCAATCAAGGAGCGTTATAAGACGATGGCCAAACGTTGCTCGGATGCCCTGTTGTTCAAGGCGATCGAGTTGGCGAATAATTGCGACTTGAACTATCGGGCAAGCCGTAATAAACGGTTGCTCTTGGAACTGACTTTGATCCAGCTTTGCCAGTTGACCCATCCGGTGGTGGAGGAGAGTAAAAAAAAAGCGGTAATTGAGCCCATTGGCGAAACAGCCGTCTCATCTGCGCCGGCAACGGGAAAGGTGGAATCCGCTCCGGCAGGATATGGGCAGCCCAAACAAGGACAGCCTGCCGCCCAACCTGCTGCTGGTCGTGAGGAGGTTGTCACGACGCATGTCCCTAATTCCATGCCTTCTTCGCCTGTCCCTCCAGCGGATAATCCGGTGAGAAACCGTTCGATGGGTCGGAGCATGGGATTGTCGTTGAAGGAGCTAAGCGAGAATAAGCCGAAGAATGAGGAGGTGGCACGCTCGGCGGCACCCGAGGCGGCGGCTAAAGTGGTTGCGACTGCGTTTGACGAGCCGAAATTGGTTGCCGCATGGGACCGTTATGCGGCGACAATCGACAAGAAGGTCTACCTGAAAAATACGATGATCAACTGTAAGCCTAAGCTTCAGGCGGATTTCTGTTTTGAGGTGGCGGTGCATAATCCCGGACAACGGGAGGAATTGATCAATAACTCCATCTATATCTTGCCATTCCTGAGGAAAGAGTTGAATAATGGCCGAGTCCAGATGCGGATTCGTATTATTGAGGGGAATGAGAAGCATTTGGCCTATACCTCGGCGGAGAAATACCAACATTTGTTGGAGATTAATCCCTTGTTGGCGAAATTGAAGGATGAGTTCGACTTGAGGTTGGAATAGGAAAAGGGTTTGAAAATAGAAACGGCCGGCGTTTGGATGATTCCAGCGCCGGCCGTTTGTGTTATTATTCGCAAGCCTTCAGGCTCATGTCCAAGCTCTTTACGGAATGGGTCAACGCGCCGACTGAAATGTAATCGACGCCGCACTCCGCATAATCACGCAGGGTATCGAAGGTGATACCACCCGATGATTCGATCTCGTAGCGTCCGTTGACACGGCGGACAGCCTCTTTCGTATCCTCGATGTTGAAGTTGTCGAGCATGATCCGGTCGATACCACCGACACGCATCGCCTCCTCCAGCTCATTGAAGTTGCGGACCTCGATCTCGATCTTCAGGTCCTTGCCTTTCTCCTTCAGGTAATTCTTCGCACGGGTAATCGCGTTCTCAATACCGCCGGCGAAATCCACGTGGTTATCCTTCAGGAGGATCATGTCGAACAGACCGATACGATGGTTTACGCCACCACCGATCCGGACGGCGTCTTTCTCCATCATACGCATGCCCGGTGTGGTTTTGCGTGTGTCGAGTACACGAGTCTTTGTGCCCTCGAGGGCCTTGACATATTTGCGGGTTGTTGTCGCAATACCGCTCATGCGTTGCATGACGTTCAGCATCAATCGCTCGGTTTGCAACAAGGAGCGTACCTTGCCCTCGACGATGAAGGCGATATCGCCTTTCTTGACCTCAGCGCCATCCTGGATGAAGATGGTCATCTTCAACTCCGGATCGAAATCGTGGAAGATGCGTTTTGCCATCTCGACGCCCGCCAGGACGCCGTCTTCCTTAATGATCAACTGGCTTTTGCCCATCGCTGTCTCGGGAATGCAGCACAAGGTGGTATGATCGCCATCGCCGATGTCCTCAGCGAAAGCGAGTTTGATAAGATCGTCAATAAGTTTATCCATGTTATTCTATTCTAATTGATTGTATAATCGCTTTGTTTCCTTCCGCCCGATAGGTGATGTTCACCCGGTATTCGCCGGTAGCGGTCGAGATTTTCCCTACGAAAAAGCCGCTCTCTTTCTTGTCGGCATGGTGCAGGAGTTTGAAATCTTTCGGTTTGTTTCCCGAAAAGAAGGTTGAGAGCATGGCGATCGCCTCTTTCTCATCGCATCGTTTCGAGGAACCGGGCAAGGCGATGTCTGCCTCCTTGTCGAATTTACCGGTGAGCGAGGCGCTGTTACCCTGTTTGAGCGCGTTTGAAATGGAGGTGATGTCGGCCGCTTGAGCGAACAAGAAACCGCACATGGCCAATGTCAATAACAACCATCGTTTCATGACGTGACGTGATTTTAGTGTTCTACTTGTTCGCGAAGGTATGTATTTTTCTTGTATCTTAGCTGTTGGAATTCGCATAATTGAGTATTTGATGAAAATCGCTTTAGTTGTTATAGGTAAGACCGACGCGGGTTATTTCGTGGAGGCTATCAAGGAATATACGAACCGTTTAGTCCATTATATTCCTTTCGAGATGATCGTGATCCCCGACATCAAGAACGTGAAGAACCTCTCGGAGGCACAGCAGAAAGAAAAGGAGGGTGAGTTGATATTGAAGAGCACGCAGCCGGGCGACTATCTGGTCCTGCTCGACGAGAAAGGAAAACAGTTTACCTCCATGCAGTTCGCCAGTTACTTGGAAAAGAAGACACACACGGTTCCGAAAAGGCTGGTATTCGTGATTGGTGGCCCCTATGGTTTTAGTGAGGCGGTCTATAAGGCGGCAACCGAGAAGATCTCGTTAAGCATGATGACCTTCTCGCATCAGATGGTGCGGTTGATCTTCGTGGAGCAGATCTATCGGGCGATGACGATCCTCAATAATGAGCCATATCACCATGAGTGACAAAAAAAGGGAGACGAAATAAAGACGTCTCCCTAATACCTTATTATATTATACAGTTCCGGTTTTCCGCAATAACCAATAGTCGAGCAGGGTCATGGCGGTCATCGCCTCGACGATGGGAACCGCTCTCGGAAGGACACAAGCATCGTGCCGGCCACGGGCCTTAAGGATCGTATCCTCTCCGTGGATGTTGACTGTCGGTTGTTCCATCAGCAGAGTAGCTACCGGCTTGAAAGCCACCCGGAAATAGATGTCTTGCCCGTTGGATATTCCACCCTGTATGCCACCCGAATAGTTGGTGCGTGTACTGATCTTGCCGTTATCGTTGAAGAAGATATCGTTACGCTCGGAACCACGATGGTTCGCGAACTCGAAGCCGTCGCCATACTCAAAGCCTTTCACGGCATTGATCGTCAGCATCGCATAGCCTAAGGCGGCGTGCAGCTTGCCAAAGACGGGCTCGCCCAATCCGGCGGGTACGCCTCGTGCGACGCAGGTAATGACACCACCGATCGTGTCGCCTTTACCTTTCATCTCGGTGATGAGTTTTGCCATCTCTTCCGCTTTCTCCTGATCCGGGCAACGGACAGGATTCTCCTCAATGCGGCTCAGGTCGTAAGCCTGGTAAGGCTTGTCGAGGCAAATTGGGCCGACTTGCGAGGTGTAGGCGATGATCTCGATCCCGATTTGGGCCAGGATCTGTTTGGCGATTGCGCCGGCTACACAACGGGCTACCGTCTCGCGAGCCGATGAGCGGCCGCCTCCGCGCGGATCACGGATACCATATTTCATTTGGTAGGTGTAGTCCGCATGCGAGGGACGATAGGTCGTCTTCATTTCCTCGTAGTCGGACGAGTGCTGGTTCTTGTTCCAGACAACGAAGCCGATCGGCGTGCCGGTCGTCTTGCCCTCAAAAAGGCCGGAGAGGAACTGTACCTCGTCGTCCTCCTTGCGAGGGGTTGTCAGGCGTGATTGTCCCGGCTTACGGCGGTTCAGCTCCCGTTGGATCGCCTCGAGGTCGAGCTCAATCCCAGCGGGGCAGCCATCGATGACGCCACCAATGCCTGCCCCGTGCGACTCACCAAATGAGGTGAGCCGATAAATGTTTCCGAAAGTGTTCATTCTCTTGTATTAATGACATCCTCCACAACCGCAACTTCCGTGGTCGCCACATCCGCTACCGCAGTCGCCGCCACAATCGCCACAACCGCAGCCTGCGGGTGTTGTCAAAGCCGCGATCTCCTCAGCGGTCGCCTCGTGTACGTCGATCACCTTGCCACTGAAATGCAGGGTCTCGCCCGCTAACGGATGGTTAAAGTCCATGACGACAATATCTTCCTTGACCTCCAATACGGAGCCGTTCAAGCGATTGCCGTTCGAGTCCATCATTGGGACGGTGTTGCCCTCTTGGATCATCTCCGCGTCGAACTTGCCGTCTACCTCGAAGATGTTCTTCGGGAGGTCGAGCACGTGCGACTCATCGTATTCGCCATAAGCGTCGGCCGGTGCCAGTGAGAAGTTGAATTCCTGACCTACCTCAAGGCCGTCAAGGGCTTTCTCGAAGGCCGGGAGCATCATGCCCATACCGAAAATGAAGTTCAAGGGGCGCTCCTCAGTCGCCTTTTCCATTAATTCCCTTTCGTCACCTTCTCCTACGTTCAAGTCGTACGTGACCGCCACGTATTTGTCTTTTGAGATTTTCATTGTTGTTCTTGTATCTTAATTTATACTCTTTTGAATTTGCGCGAATATAGGTATTTCTTGCCAATAACTATGCCTTTAGGGCTTTTTTCAGGGCATCGAGCGCCTGCTCGAGTATTGATCTCGGACAGCCGATATTGAGCCGCATGAAGCCTTCACCGCCAGGACCGAACACGGCTCCGTCGTTGAGCGCCAGCCCCGCTTTCTTGGTGAAGAGCGTCACGAGCTCCTCTTGGGGCAGGCGCAACTCGCGACAATCCAGCCAAACCAGGAAGGAGGCTTGGGGCTGGTACACCTTGATCGAGGGGATGTGATATTTCAGGTAGTCGCTGACAAACCGGACGTTGTCCATGATGTAGTTACGCATCTGTTGTAGCCATTCGGCTCCATAGGTATAAGCGGCGATGGTCGCCGTATAGGCGAAGATGGTCCCTGCGTTGAATTCGCCTGCCTCGAGGAAACTGTAGAAGCGTTTCCTTATAACCTCATTCGGCACGATGGCGTAGGAGGTGACGATGCCGGCGATGTTGAAAGTCTTACTGGGTGCCATGAAGGTGATGCTGTTGTTGGCCGCTTCTTGGGAAACAGAGGCGAACGGACGGTGCTTGTATTGCGGGAAAGCCATCTCGGCATGAATCTCGTCGGAGATGACCAATACACCTCGACGGGCGCAGATCTCGGCCAGCCGGATGAGCGTTTCCTTGCTCCAGACGATGCCGCCCGGATTATGCGGACTACTTAATATAAACAGCTTGCAACGGTCGTCAATGACCTGCTCCAACTGCTCGAAGTCCATTTGGTATCCCTCTTTTCCCAGTATTAAGGGGTTGTAGACAATCTCGCGCCCCAAACTTTCGGGGACGATCCGGAACGGGTGGTAGACTGGTGGCTGGATGATGATCTTGTCGCCTTTCTCCGTGAAGCATTGGACGGCAAAAGCGATACCTTTCACGATACCGGGGATGTAGCTGAGCCATTCCCGTTCGATGTTCCAGTCGTGTTTGTAGTGAACCCAGTTGATGATGCTCTGGTAATATTCGTCGGAATCGAAGGTGTAGCCGAAGATCTCATGGTCGCAACGCTCGCGAAGGGCGTTCACGATAAAATCCGGAGTACGGAAATCCATATCGGCGACCCAAAGCGGGATCAAATTCCCATCGCCAAACCGCTCTTCCAATTGGTCGTATTTGACGCAATTGGTTCCCTTGCGGTCTATAATTTCGTCGAAGTTATAATGTTTCATGGTAATAAACTGCAATTATTTCCGGCAAACTTAGTTATTATTTTTGTTTTTGCCGCATGTTGGTAAGGTTGTTTCGCCTTGAAAGTGTTTCGGAAACTGCTGATTGCGTTTTTCAGGCCTTCGTAGTTCTTCGGCAGGCGTTGATTGCGTTTTTCGAGCTTCCGTAGTCCTTCGGCGGGCGTTGATTGCGTTTTTCGGGCCTCTGTAGTCCTTCGGCGGGCGTTGATTACGTTTTTCAGGTCTCCGAAGTCCTTCGGCGGGTTTTGATTGCGTTTTTCAGGCCTCCGAAGCCCTTCGGCGGGATGCTGATTATGTTTTTCAGCTTGCCGAAGGACTTTGGAAGGTGTTAGAAGCTGATCTTCATTCCGGCAAAGTAGCTGCGTGGTGATCCGGGACCATAGATGTAACCTGAATCACGGTTTGCGCCTTTGTCGAAATCGGTCTGATAGGCGTTGAACAGGTTCTGGACGCCGGCGTTGAAGGTGAGAGTGACCTCATTATAGACCGGTACGTCGTAGGAGAACTTGATGTTCATGTCGAAGTAGTCGGGTGTCTCGACCGCCACGTCTTTCTCGATGTAGCCTGCCAGGTGTTGCACGAGCATGCTTCCGGTGTAGGTTCCCGAGAGGGCGATCGTCAGCCGCTTGATGGGCGTCAGCGTCGAGGTAAAATAACCGTAGGCGTCTGGCGTGCGGAACATCCGTTTCTCGGCGGGGACGCTCGCGTCCTCGCTCCATTTCTCCGGCTCCTTGTATTGGCTGCGCTGGAGGGTGAATCCGGCTTGCAGCGAGAGCCACGACGTGAGGACGGTCTTGCCTTCGAGCGTAACGCCCATTACGCGGGCACCCGACCCGTTGCGGCGTTCCTTGATGAGGTTGCCCTGCTCGTCGCGGCCGATGTCCTCGAGGGTGAAGACGTCGCTCAGGTTGGTATAGAAGCCCTCGACAAGGAGGTTCATCTGGATGCCGTTGTGGAAACGGTGGTAGAAGTCGACCGAGGCGCTGAGGCTGTTCGATTTCTCTTCCGAGAGGTTGTCGGCCAGCTGGATCAGGGCGGCCTCGCCACCGACCGCGGCGATGTGCAGATCCTCGTCGAAGGCCTGTGGCGCACGGAATCCGCTCGAGTAGCTGGCGCGGATGTTGATGTCTTCCGTCGGGTTGAAGCGGATGTTGGCCCGGGGGCTGAAGATCACGTGATCGATCAGGTTATGCTTGTCGAAGCGTCCGCCGATGAGGAAGCTCCACTTCTTGTTTTTCCACTCGTTTTGCAGGAAGGCGCTCTCGATGTGGATCGTCTGGTCGATGAGGCGGTTGTAGCCGACGGTCTCGTCCTTCAGGTGGTCGTAGTTGTACTCCAGGCCGGCGGTCAGCTCGGAGGGCATGAAGAGCAGGCGGTCGAAGCTGTAGTTGTATTGCGCCCCGGTGATGGAGGTCAGGTCTGTCGTCCGTCCGTAGGCGTTGGGGTCCTGCTGGGTGCCGTAGTAGCTGTCGCGGCCGACGTGCTGCATGGAGGTGTAGATGTTCAGCCGGTGCTTGTAGTCTTTCGAGAAGAGGTAGAACTTCAGGCCGCCGCCGTCGATCGAGTGCTCCACCTGCTCGGCGATGTTGGCCTCGTGGGCCGGGCGGTCGAGCTTGTCGCCGCCACGGCGGAACTCGTGCATGTGGTGGTATTCGAAGGTCAGCTTGCTGTAGTCGCTCGTCTTCAGGTAAGAGCGGAAGCCGACCATCTGGTTCTCCAGCTTGGGCAGCTCCGTAAAGCCGTCGTTGTCGTAGTCGAGGTCGCTCCGGTGGCGGTTCTGCCCGAAGATGTAGAGGCCCGCCTTCCGGTTGTCAGTCACCAATGAGGCGTTGAGCGTCGTGTTGTTGTCGAACGACCCGCCTTTCTCCGTGGCCGAGAAGTTGTGCGAGAGCTCGCCCGAGTTGCGCAGGGGCTCTTTCGTGATGATGTTGATCGTCCCGGCGATGGCCGACGCGCCGAAGAGGGCCGAGCCGCCTCCGCGCATCACCTCTACCCGCTCAATCATGTTGGCGGGGATCTGCTCCAGGCCATAAACGCCCGAGAGGGCGCTGAAGATGGGGCGCGAGTCGATCAGGATCTGGGTGTAGGGGCCGTCGAGGCCGTTGATGCGCACTTGCTGGAAGCCGCAGTTCTGGCAGTTGTTCTCCACCCGGACGCCGGGCTGGAAGTTCAGGCCCTGGGCCAGGTTGACGGCGTTGGTCGTGGTGAAGATCTTCGAGTCGAGCACGTTCACCAACGAGGGGGCGAGCCGGCGGGTCGTCTCGTTGCGGTTGGCCGAGACCACGACGCCATCGAGGGCGATCTGGTCTTCCTCCATCTCGATGTTCAGCTCGATGGTTTTACCCTTTTGCAGGTGGACCGACTGGACGACGGTTTTATAGCCCAGCGTCTTGAACTCGACCTGGAAGTCGCCCTCGGGCAGGTTCTTCAGGAAGTAGTGGCCGGTGTTGTCGGTCGTCGTGCCGATGGTCGTGCCGACGATGATCACGTTGATAAAAGCCAGGTGCTCTTTGGTTTTCTTATCCAGGACATGCCCGATCAAATTGGCGTCGGAGCTGTTCAGGGGCTCTTCGTCCGCCTGGACCCACGTGGGCGTGAGGAGGCAGCAAAGGCTCATCAATAAAATAATTATCTTGTTCATAATCTGTTTCTGATGTTTTAATGTTGATAAAATGATAGGGGTTTCTTGGGGAAGAGGCTCCTTCTGGATGCCGGTCGCGGCACGCGATGCCTCGAGCGAGGCCCATGTCGTGTGGCTATGGAGCTTCCCTTGCGCGGCGCGGCGCGTCTCCGGCGGAAAAGCGGCGCGCGGCGATAACAATCGGCTGGTCAGGCGACGGGGGGCGCCCTCAGGCTAGGGACTCCCCGGGCGGGGAGTTGTGGGATGGGGCAGGCCGGGCGGCTGAGAAGGCGGCGGCAAAGAAACCAGAAGGCCGTAAGGCCTGTCGCCAATAACAGCTTGCCTAAGCTCAGGATGGTGTACAACTGGTGCAATAATTGGAATTGCGCCAATGTATGCGTATGCCCAGCGGATTGCTGGTCGTCCGTTTTATGCGGGTGTGAGTGGACAATCGTCACGCCATCCACGATATGGACGTGGGTGAAACTGATGACGCTTCCCATGTACGAGATGAACAGGATGGGAAGCAGAACTCTCAGGAATGGTCGTAATATGTCTTTTACCTGATTCACGATCGTGCGATTCTCGGCCGCGAATTTAGTGATAACGGCAGAGACGCGCAAGAGGGACTGCCGACGGCGCTTTGGCGTTTCCGCACAGTGCGGACGGCTCCCGACGAACGCTTTGGCGTTTCCGCACAGTGCGGACGGCTCCCGACGAACGTTTTGGCGCTTCCGCACTGTGCGGACGGCTCCCGACGAACGTTTTGGCGCTTCCGCACCGTGCGGATCGCTCCCCGACGGCGCTTTGGCGTTTCCGCACCGTGCGGATCGCTTCCCGACGGCGCTTTGGCGTTTCCGCACTGTGCGGGCGGCTCCCGACGGAATTTTGGGCCGTCCGCGGCGAGCGGATCGTTTCCCGACGAACGGTTTGGGGGATGGGGCGGGCCTCTTCTCTCAGATTTCTATGTTCAGCGTGAAGGAGTTCTTGAGCGAGGGATCCCGCTTTTGCATTCGGGCGTATTTTTTCATGCAAATCTTAAAGAAAGCCTCCTCGAGGAGGAGGAAGTCGTGCCGGTAATACATGGAATCGATCGGGGTGGCCTTCTTCTCGCGCAGGTCGATCTTGACGATGTGCTGTTTCAGTTGTTGCTTGTCGAAATCGCCGATCGCGTATTTGAAGAAGGCCTGCATGCTGTTCAGCAGGGCGGTGACGTTCTGGACCTTCAGGTCATAATAGAGATACCGGAAATAGGCCTCAACAAACGACAGGATCGTGCTGTCGGTCGTCTCCAGGAACTTCTGGTAGTCCATGTGGAGATCGATCAACTTGTCGGCTAGGGCGTTCTTGTCAAATAAGAGCATCTCAGGCTTGCAGGAGATGCCGGTGAGCCGCTCGTAGCTGTAGGCGATCGTTTCGGCTTGCTCGTAAGTCAGGTTGGTCTTGAGATAACCCTCTATGGAGCGGATCTGCAGCTTGATGTCGTAGCCGTTCAGGATCTTGAACAGGAGATAGACCCGCCTTACGATGTTGTTCCGGCTCAAACGCTGGCCCAGCTTGATGAGTTGCGGGGTGATTGGTTCGCTCATGGCCCTTTTGTTTTGTGGCGGCCGGAAGCTATTGGGCTCCGGCCGCGTGTTAGATATCAATTGGATTATAATGTAATGGTCTCCTTCAACGGCAGGTTCTTGGATGAGCCGCCCGCCATGATGACGAAATCACCCGGCTCCAGCAGCCATTTGCCGTCGCCCTGATAGAGCTCCAGCTCCTTCTTGTCGATCGCGAGTTCCACCTCCTTGGTCTCGCCGGCCTTGAGGTTGATCCGCTTGAACGCTTTCAGCTCCATGACCGGCTTGGCATGCGAGGAGACGACGTCTTTCACGTAAATCTGGATGACCTCGTCGCCATCGCGCGAGCCGCTGTTGGTCAGTTCGACCTTTACCTTGATGGCCGCCGCTTCTGGCGTAATGGTCATTGCGTTGTAGGTGAAATTGGTGTAGCTCAAGCCATAACCGAAAGGATAAAGCGGTTGTCCGGTGCCCTCCACGTAATTGCTCCGGTTCTGGCTCCGGTTGTGGTTGTAGAAGACCGGCACCTGCCCGACACTTTCAGGTACGGAAACGGCCAGGCGTCCGGCCGGGTTATAATCGCCAAACAGGACATCAGCGATGGCGTTGCCCCCCTCCACGCCCGGATACCAGGCGTCGATCAGGGCGTCGGCCGCCTCGTCGCAATTCTTCACCGTCAACGGACGTCCCTTGATGAGGACAACAACCAACGGTTTGCCTGTTGCCCGCATCAACTCCAGCAACTCGTTTTGCCGGCCCATCAGGCCCAATGTCTTGCGGTCGTTACCCTCGCCACTCTCCATGTCGCTCATTTCGTTCTGGCTGGCCTTGGCCGCGCCGGTAGCCTCGAACTCGGCGGTAAAATCACGGGCGCTCGAGCCTCCCAGTACCAGGACGATCGCATCGCTCTTCTCGGCTGCCGCTTTCGCCTCGGCGAATCCCTTGTCGGACATGTCGCGGATGGCGCAACCCTTAGCGTAGTTGACAACGGTCTCTTTCGATACTGCCCGGCGAATACCTTCCAATACGGTAATCACGTTGCCATCGGCTTGAGGTGCCGTATAGTCGCCCAACTGGTTATAGGGCGTATCCGCGTTCGGACCGATAACAGCGATAGAGCGAATCTCCTTGTTCAGGGGCAAGGTCTGATTCTTGTTCTTCAGCAGGACAATCGATTGGCGTGCCACCTCACGTGCCAATGCCCGGTGCTCGTCCAGTTCCGCTTGTGTCAATCCCTCTTCCGCCGTACGGAAAGGTGAGTCGAACAGCTTCCATTGAAACTTGAGCTTTAATAATTTTCTTACCGCGTTATCGATCTGCTTTTGGTCTACTTTGCCCTCCTCAACCAACTCGGCCAGTTTCTGGAAAGCTTGTCCGCCAAGGTCTGACTCCACTCCGGCGTTGATGGCGATCCGTCCTGCGTCTTTCAAATCTGAAGCGACGCCCAGTCCGGTCATGCCATCGATTGAGAAAAGGTCTGAGACGACAAAGCCCTTGAAGTCCCACGTGTCCTTCAACAGGTCGGTCAACAGGTATTTGTTTCCCGTACAAGGAACACCATCAATCTCATTATAGGAGGTCATGATGGAGAGCAGGCCCGCATCAACTACCTTCCGGAAAGGAGGCAGGATCTGTTCTTTCAGCTCGTTTTCACCCAGATGGGCGGAACCGCCGTTATGCCCGCCCTCGGTCGAGCCATAGGCCGTGAAATGCTTGACGGTCGAGATGACCGGATAGTCCGTATCCTCTTGCATGCCCTTTACGACTGCTACACCCAGCTCACCCGCTAGGAAAGGATCCTCGCCAAAGCCCTCTTCCACGCGCGACCATCGGGCGTCTTTGGCCAAGTCAACAACCGGGCCATAACCGATATGCCCTCCTTGTTTACGAACCTCAGTTGCCTGGGCGGCACCTAATCGGCGCAACAGGTCCGGGTTCCATGTTGAGGCCTGACCAATACCGGTCGGGAAAGAGGTGGTTCCGATCGCCATGTGTCCATGTGGACACTCCTCTGCCAGAAGTACCGGGATTCCCAAGCGGGTATTCTCTATGCAATAGCGTTGGAGCAGGTTGGTAGCCGTGATGGCATATTGGGGATTCAAACCGTTTTTCAAGGTCTTTTGTGTCCAGGGATCGGCGCGCATGAATCCCCATAAACCGCCGGTTCCCAATTCTACGAGGACCTTCTCGGCCTCTGGGGTCAAGGTGATCTTCTCTCCCTGACGTTCGTATAAAGGCCATCCGAACTTGGTGAGTAATTGCCCGATCTTCTCTTTTTGGGTCATTTGCTTCAGCAAGTCTTCCACACGATCGTCGATGGGGGCCGTCGGATCCTCATAGACATCTTTCGTATTGTTCTTGTTGAAGTCAATCCAATCCTTGTGGTAAATACTCTTGTTATCGTTTGCCGCGAAGGCGGAGGTCGCTAATCCCAACAGGGAGCAGGCTAGAAGCGTGTGTAATCTCATGTGTTTTCGTTTATAGATTTGATATATTAATCGCCAAAGATATGATTTTTTTTGTACTTTTGGGCGTGACTGTTAAAGTTTAAATTTGTTTTATCCTTAAAAATTAGTGTTATGAAGAAAATCGTGTTGCTTTCGGCATTGATGACGTGTTCTACCCTTTATGCGGTGGAAGGCCCGACAAATATTATCCTGATCAATCTGGATGATGTGGGTTTTGGTGATTTTTCGTGTAATGGTGCCTATGGCTACACGACTCCGAATATAGACGCCCTGGCCTCTCAAGGCGTTCGGTTTACCCATTTTTTGGCTTGCCAGCCGATTAGTGGCGCCTCGCGTGCGGGGTTGCTGACCGGTTGCTATCCGAACCGGATCGGTTTCGCTGGCGCTCCCGGACCGGACTCGAATTATGGTATCCATCCGGAGGAGATGACGATGGGCGAGCTCATGAAGCAAAAAGGTTATTCGACCGCGATATTTGGCAAGTGGCATTTGGGCGATGCCCATCAGTTCCTGCCCTTGCAAAACGGTTTCGACGAGTATTACGGCTTGCCTTACTCGAACGACATGTGGCCGAACCATCCGCAACAGGGAGAGGTGTTCAACTTTCCGGACCTGCCGACTTACGACGGCAACGAGGTGGTCGGTTACAATACGGACCAGAGCCGTTTCACGACCGACTATACCGAGCGTGCGGTGCGGTTTATCCGTAACAACAGGTCGAAACCCTTTTTCCTTTATCTGGCGCATTCCATGCCACATGTCCCGCTGGCTGTCTCGGACAAGTTCAAGGGCAAGAGCGAGCAGGGCCTGTTTGGAGATGTGATGATGGAGATCGACTGGAGCGTGGGTGAGGTGATCCGTACGGTTCGTGAGCTTGGCCTGGAGGATAATACGTTGATCGTCATCACGTCGGATAATGGCCCGTGGGCGAATTATGGTAATCATGCCGGTTCGGCGGCCGGTTTGCGTGAGGCGAAGGCGACCACGTTCGACGGCGGCAACCGTGTGCCTAGCATCATGTATTGGAAAGGACATACCAAGCCGGGCACGATCTGTAACAAGTTAGCCTCTAACATCGACCTGTTCCCGACCTTTGCCGAGATCAGCGGTGCCGCCCTGCCCGGGCGTAAGATTGACGGGGTCAGCATCCTGTCGCTTATAGAGGGGCGTGAGGGCGCGAATCCCCGGGAGTCGTTTGTCTACTACTATAATAAGAATGACCTGGAGGCGGTGACGGATGGCGAGTTCAAGTTGGTTTTCCCGCATAAGTACGTGACGTATGGCGCCTATGAGCCGGGCAACGACGGGCAACCGGGCAAATTGGCCAACCTTGAGATCATGAAACCGGAGTTGTATGACCTGCGTCGGGATCCGGGTGAGCGTTATAACGTGGCGACCCAGAATCCGGAACGTTTGGCAAAGCTCCAGAAGATTGCCGACAAGTGGCGTGCGGAGCTGGGTGATAACCTGACCCGACAGAAAGGGACCGAGCGTCGTGAGCCTGGACTGGTGGATATGAAGTGACAGATTAAAAGGTAATTAAATATTTATGTATCTAGTATTATGAAAAACATTTCAAGAAGAAGTTTTCTAAAAACGGGCGCTTTGGCGGCCGCGGGTTTGACGATTGTCCCCAATTCTGTTTTGGGTAAGTCTCATGGTTTTATGGCTCCTAGTGATAAATTGAATATTGCTGGCATCGGTATTGGTGGAATGGGACGCCGTAATTTGAAAAACATGAGTACTGAGAATATTGTCGCATTATGTGACGTGGATTGGGGATACGCGGATAAGACATTCAAGGATTATCCTAAGGCGAAGCGTTTCAAAGATTGGCGAGTTATGTTCGATGAAATGGGAAAATCGATCGATGCCGTTATGGTGGCTACTCCTGATCATACGCATGCTTGTGTGACGGCACATGCGATTACGTTGGGTAAGCATTGTTATACTCAAAAACCGTTGACACATTCTGTTTACGAGTCTCGTCTTTTGACTAAATTGGCTAAAAAATATCGTGTCGCTACTCAAATGGGAAACCAAGGAAACTCATTTGATTGGTGCCGTCAGATCGCTGAATGGATATGGTCGGGAGTGATTGGTGATGTTTATGAGGTTCATTGCTGGACAGACCGTCCGATTTGGCCGCAAGGATTGATGAAGCCTAGTGAGAATGTAAAATGTCCGAAAACATTGGATTGGGATTTGTTTATTGGTCCGGCAGAGAAGCGTCCATATCATCCTGTTTATACACCTTGGAATTGGCGTGGTTGGTGGGACTTCGGAACAGGAGCATTAGGTGATATGGCTTGTCATATTATGGATCCATTGTATTGGGCTTTGGACTTGAAATATCCGATTAGTGTTATTGGTAGTTCTACATTGAGCAACCTTTATTCTCCACCTCACGCTCAAATTGTTACTTATACCTTCCCAGAGCGTCCGGCGAGAGGAAATGTCAAGATGCCGGAAGTGAAGGTTTATTGGTATGATGGCGGTTTAATGCCACCTCGTCCGGAAGAGTTGAAAGATGGTCAGATGATGGGTGATGAGAATGGTGGAATTATCTTTATAGGAACAAAGGGAAAGATCATGACTGGATGTTATGGTATGAATCCGACTTTGTTGCCCGTAACGGATATGGATCATTTCAATCAACCGAAACCGACCATTCCTAGAGTAAAGGGAGGAAATGGCAATATTTGGGATACGAACGCTCATGAGCAGGATTGGATACGTGCTTGTAAGGAGTCACCGGAGAATCGTGTGGAATCCTCTTCTAACTTCCAATTCTCTGGACCATTCAATGAGATGGTTGTCATGGGTGTCTTGGCAGTTCGTCTTTCTGGATTGCAAGGATTACATCGTGAATTGAAATGGGATGGTGAGGCCATGAAATTTACGAATATTTCTCCTAACGATAAGATTAAGATTGTTACGGTTGATGACTTTAAGGTCATTGATGGTGATCCTAGATTTGATCGTCGTTTCGCTGAGTTTAATGCTTTGGATATGGCGAATGAGTGGATTAACCATACTTATAGGAATGGATTCTCTTTGCCGGAAATGCCTAAATGACGTACCGTATGAAAGGAGGAACGTTGGTGCCTGGAGCGATGGGCATTTTGTCCTGTCATGTTGCCCGGCAGCCGCGTCAAAAATTTGATGCTCCTTTCGGGATTCCCGGCAGTCGCGTAAAAAATTTGACGCTCTTTTCGGGGCTCCCGGCAGCCGTGTCAAAAAATTGACACTCCTTTCGGGGCTCCCGGAGGCCGTGTCAAAAAGTTGATAGCCCTTTCGGGGTTCTCGCTAGTCATTCCATCTTGGCCGGAAACAGTTGGGGCAAGACGGAAGGAGCGACAGCGGAGCTTGGAGAACTTGTGCTCAATTCACGAGGAGGCCAGTTGGCGAGAGCCATTAAGAATGTAAAGGTGGATGTTGTAACGAAGCAGTTGCAGGAAGAATTTTTTTAGAGATCAGGGATGCCTTTGAATACGGAGCAATAAACGGGATTGTTTTAACTTAAGGAGTTTTTATGAGAACTATATTATTTGCGGTATTGGTATTTTTCTCGTGCTTACGGACGGAAGCGCGGGATCGGGATGGCGTGACGGTCTATACGACAACGACATCAAGAAGTCTGGATTTGGAAAAGAGTACGGTTCCGTTGGACGGCGACGAGAAGGTACTGCCGGGGGCACTGGAGATCCGGTTGGATCGACAGGTACGTTATCAGTCGCTGGATGGTTTTGGGGCAGCCGTGACGGGATCGTCCGCTTATAATCTTTCGTTGATGCCCCAGGAGAAACGAAAAGCCTTTTTGGAGGAAACCTTCTCGCCGGATCGGTATGGGTTCAGTTATGTGCGTGTCCCGATTGGATGTTCGGATTTCTCTTTGAGTGATTATACCTGTTGTGATGTCGAGGGTATTGAGAATTTTGCCTTGACTAAAGAAGAGACAGAGTATATTATTCCGATTTTAAAAGAGATCCTGGCGATTAATCCAGACTTGAAGATTATGGGGACGCCGTGGACATGCCCTAAATGGATGAAGGTGGAGAGTTTGGAGAACAGGAAACCTTATGATTCCTGGACTGGAGGGCAGTTGAAGCCGGATTATTATGATGATTACGCACTTTATTTCCTGAAGTGGATTCAGGCGTTCGAGAAAGAAGGCATCAAAATATATAGTATTACGCCCCAGAATGAGCCCTTGAACCGGGGAAACTCGGCGTCGCTCTTTATGGGCTGGGAGGAGCAGCGTGATTTCGTGAAGAGCGCATTGGGTCCGCTTTTGGCGAAAGAGTATCCGGCCATTAAGATTTACGCGTTCGACCACAATTATAATTATGACAATATGGAGGATCAGCGTCAGTATCCTTTGCGGATCTTTGAGGATAAGGAGGCGGCCCGTTATTTCGCGGGAAGTGCTTATCATAATTATGGCGGTGATCGCAAGGAGTTGCTGGCCGTACATCAGGCACGGCCGGATAAGGAATTGGTTTTCTCTGAGGCTTCGATTGGTGAGTGGAATTCCGGTCGGGACATGGAGAAGGCCCTTTTGAGGGATATGGAGGAATTGGGTATCGGTACCGTCAATAATTGGTGCAAGGCGGTGGTGCTCTGGAACCTGATGCTGGATATGGATCAAGGGCCTCATGGTGGTCCTGGCGCTTGCGCGACCTGTTATGGTGCTGTGGATATTGATCCGGAGACCTATTCGGTTGTGACTCGCAATTCACATTATTACGTGATTGCGCATATGGCTTCAGTCGTTAAGCCTGGCGCTACGAGAATAGGTGCGAATGGAGGAGAAAACTCGGATTTGATCTATAGCGCCTTCGAGAATAAGGATGGAAGTTTAGCGTTGGTGGTCTGTAATAAGGGCGAGGCGTTGTCTGTATCTGTTTGTGATGGTGGACACCAATTCTCCTGTCAAATACCGGCAAGAGCGATTGTCTCATTCTCTTGGAATGCCCGTTAGAGATTTGTATGCCGGGAGTTGAGGTAAGAGGATTTTTAGGGGAAATAGGGGAATACGGCTGTTAAACTGCAATCCATTATAACCCTTTTCTTGCTATTTGATAGAAAAAACAAGAAAATCCTTTTAGATTCTTTGGTGGTATGGATTATTGTTTTACCTTTGCGGCATCAATAAAAGAGAATATAAAGTGTTGAATAACGTATCGCATATTATTTTGGTCGTGGTCCTTCTAGTCGTTAGTGGGAACGGAGAAAGGTGCGCAAAATGTTATTGAATATAGAAGATGTTTCTTAAGCCTTTCTCCAATAGGGGGAAGGCTTTTTTATTATATTAGGATTATAGGGATAATAAGGATATGGCAATGAAGAATCCGTTAAGAAGCTCATTTTGCACGGAAGGTCGCCGGATGGCTGGCGCGCGTGCGTTGTGGCATGCCAATGGTATGAAGAAAGAACAATTTGGCAAGCCGATAATCGCTATCGTAAATTCGTTTACGCAATTTGTTCCGGGACATACGCATCTGCATGAGGTCGGTCAATTGGTGAAAGCCGAGATCGAGAAATTGGGATGTTATGCGGCGGAATTCAATACGATCGCGATAGACGATGGTATTGCGATGGGGCACGACGGTATGCTTTATTCTTTGCCTTCACGTGATATCATCGCGGACAGTGTCGAGTATATGGTAAATGCCCATAAGGCCGACGCGATGGTTTGTATCAGCAACTGCGACAAGATTACGCCGGGTATGTTGATGGCTGCCATGCGGTTGAATATCCCCGCCGTGTTTGTTTCGGGTGGACCGATGGAGGCGCATAAGTGGCGTGGACAAAACGCGGACTTGATCACGGCAATGGTCAAGGCGGCTGATGATACGGTGAGTCAGGAGGAGATTGATGAGATTGAGGAATGCGCTTGTCCGGGATGCGGCAGTTGCTCTGGTATGTTCACGGCCAATTCGATGAACTGCTTGACGGAGGCGATTGGCCTCTCATTGCCTGGTAATGGTACTATTTTGGCTACGCATGCCAACCGTATCCAATTATTTAAGGACGCGGCGGCGCTGATCGTACGGAACGCTTATAAATATTATGAGGAAGGAGATGAGCGGGTGTTGCCAAGAAGCATCGCTACCCGTCAGGCCTTCCTTAACGCGATGACCCTGGATATCGCTATGGGTGGTTCTACCAATACGGTCTTGCATTTGTTGGCGGTAGCTAATGAGGCGGGTGTCGACTTCAAGATGGCAGATATCGACGCTTTGAGCCGGAAAGTACCTTGTCTCTGTAAATTGGCGCCGAATACGCAGAAATTCTCTATTCAGGAGTGTAACCGTGCGGGTGGAATCTTGAATATCCTAGGAGAGTTGGCGAAAGCCTCCTTGTTGGATTTAAGTACGCCGCGTGTGAATGGCGCGACGCTGGGCGAGGATATTGAGAAATATAGCATCATGGGAGAGACGATCGACCCTGAGGCGAAACGGATCTACAGTAGCGCGCCGGGTGGCTTCTTCAATACGAAGATGGGATCCCAGAATCGGATGTATGAGTCGTTGGATAAGGATCGTGCCGAGGGATGTATCCGTGACGTGGCGCATGCTTATTCGAAGGATGGTGGTCTGGCGGTGCTGTTTGGCAATATTGCTTTGGATGGTTGTGTCGTGAAGACCGCGGGTGTGGACGAGAGTATCTGGAAATTCTCGGGACCGGCTAAGGTGTTTGATTCACAGGAGGCCGCTTGTGAGGGAATCTTAGGAGGTAAGGTCGTATCAGGCGACGTGGTGGTCATCACTTATGAGGGTCCGAAGGGTGGTCCAGGTATGCAGGAGATGTTGTATCCGACTTCATATATTAAGAGTCGTCATTTGGGTAAGGAGTGTGCCTTGATTACGGATGGCCGTTTTAGTGGCGGTACTTCCGGATTGTCGATTGGGCATATCTCACCGGAGGCTGCCTCGGGTGGTGCGATTGGCTTGGTGCGTGATGGTGATATTATTGAGATCAATATTCCCGAGCGTTCGATCAAGGTTTGCTTAAGCGATGAGGAGTTGGAGGCTCGTCGGCGTGAGGAAGAGGCACGGGGCAAGAAGGCCTTTACGCCGCCTTATCGCCAGAGAGAGGTATCGAAGGCATTGCGGGCTTATGCGAGAATGGTTAGTTCTGCGGATAAGGGAGGAGTTAGAATATTGGATTAACACAAATAATAAGGATTGATTATGGGCAAAGAACAAATTACGGGTTCTGAGGCGTTAATGCGATCATTGGAGGCGCAGGGCGTAAAGACAATTTTCGGTTATCCCGGAGGTTCCATTATGCCGGTGTTTGACGCGTTATACGATCATCGGGATCGATTAAATCATATATTGGTTCGCCACGAGCAAGGGGCCGCTCATGCGGCTCAAGGCTTTGCCCGTTCCTCGGGAGAGGTGGGCGTTTGTTTGGTGACGAGCGGGCCGGGAGCGACAAATACGATTACTGGTATCGCGGACGCGATGATCGACAGTACGCCAATTGTCGTAATCGCGGGACAGGTTGGTGCCGGTTTCCTGGGAACGGACGCGTTTCAGGAGGTGGATTTGGTGGGCATCACACAGCCTATCTCGAAATGGAGTTACCAGATCCGTTCGGCGAACGATGTCGCTTGGGCCGTATCGCGTGCGTTTTATATCGCACGGAGTGGTCGTCCGGGTCCGGTTGTCCTCGATTTCGCAAAGAACGCTCAAACGGAGATGACGGACTATGAGCCGGTTATCGTGGATTTTATTCGGAGTTATGATCCCGATCCGGAAATCCAGCTTTCAGCTGTTGAGACAGCGGCTAAGTTGATCAATGCCTCGGAACGTCCTTTGGTTTTGGTTGGTCAGGGTGTTGAGTTGGGTAATGCGCAAGCGGAACTTAAGAAATTTGTCGAGAAAGCGGACCTGCCTTGTGGTTGCACATTGCTGGGATTGTCAGCTTTGCCATCCGATCATTACCTGAATAAGGGTATGTTGGGTATGCATGGCAATTTGGGGCCGAACGTGAAAACGAATGAGTGTGATGTGCTGATCGCCGTGGGTATGCGCTTTGACGACCGGGTGACTGGTAAGTTGGATTCGTACGCTAAACAGGCGAAGATTATTCACTTGGATATTGACCCCTCGGAATTGGGCAAGAACGTGAAAGTTGATGTACCCGTTTTGGGCGATTGCAAGAAAAGCCTGGCGTTGTTATGCGACTTGGTTCAGGAAAACAAGCATACGGCATGGATTGAGAGCTTCTCGGAATATGAGCAGAAAGAATATGAGCATGTGATTGAGCCGGAGCTTTTCCCGAAAGAGGGACCGCTGAATATGGGTGAGGTGATTAATGCGGTTAGCGAGGCGACACGTCATGAGGCGATTCTGGTGACGGATGTCGGACAGAATCAGATGTTCGCCGCCCGTTATTTCAAATTCAGCAAGGAGCGCAGTATCATTACCTCAGGCGGTTTGGGTACTATGGGCTTTTGCCTGCCCGCCGCTATTGGCGCTACTTTTGGACGTCCAGACCGTACGGTGTGCGCTTTCATGGGTGATGGCGGTTTGCAAATGACTATAGAGGAGCTGGGAACGGTGATGGAACAAAAATCGCCGGTGAAAATCATTCTCTTGAATAATAATTATCTGGGTAACGTGCGGCAGTGGCAGGCGATGTTCTTTAATCGTCGCTATTCGTTTACGCCAATGATGAATCCGGATTATATGAAGATCGCTGAGGCATACGGTATTCCTTCTAGACGAGTGCTTGACAGGACGGAATTGCGGGAAGCGATCGAGGAGATGCTCTCGACGGATGGGCCGTTCCTTTTGGAGGCTTGCGTGATTGAGGAGGGTAATGTGTTACCGATGACACCTCCGGGATATCCGGTGAACGAGATGTTGTTGGAATGTTAATCGCTGGAAAGAGAAGATAAGTTATGGATAGCAATAAGGCATTATATACGTTAATTGTCCATTCGGAAAATATCGCGGGTACCTTGAACCAGATTACCGCGGTATTTACGCGTCGGCAGATTAATATCGAGAGTTTGAATGTTTCGGCATCATCGATAAAGGGGGTGCATAAATATACGATAACGGCATGGACAACGGAGGATGTGGTTGAGAAGGTGGTTCGACAGATTGAGAAGCGAATCGATGTCATCCAGGCTCATTATTTTAAGGATGAGGATATCTTCCAGAGAGAGATCGCCCTGTATAAGGTTTCCACTCCAGAGTTCCAGAATACGCCGGAGGCTTCAAGGGTGATTCGTCGTTACAGCGCGCATATCGTAGAGGTGAATCCGGTCTTCTCGATTGTGGAGATGTCCGGATCGAGCGACGATATCAGCTCGCTTTATCAGGAGCTGAAAGCCTTGAATTGCGTGTTGCAATTCGTCCGTTCGGGACGTGTCGCGGTGACGACAAGTTGTTTCGAGCGGGTGAATGAGTATTTGACAGCTCGCGAGGATCGATATATGCAATCAAAACGGCATTCCTGATGATGGCGGAACGTGATGATAAGAATGTCGGGGCCTATTCGTTCATGGTGGAGCCTTTTCATGCGGATTTCAAGGGGCGGTTGACTTTGGGTGTCCTTGGCAATTATCTCTTGAATTGCGCCGGGTTTCATGCCGCTGAGCGTGGTTTTGGGATTGCTTCGTTGAATGAGCACCATTACACGTGGGTCTTGTCTCGTCTGGCGATGGAAATGACAGCCTATCCTGCCCAATACGAGACCTTCACGATCCAAACATGGGTGGAGAATGTCTATCGTCTGTTTACGGACCGTAATTTTGAGCTTTTGGATCAGGCAGGGAATCCAATCGGTTATGTGCGTTCGGTTTGGGCCATGATCGACCTGGACTCGCGCAAGCCGGTCGATTTGCTGAATATGCACGAGGGGCATATCCTGGATTACGTCTGCGACAAGGCTTGTCCGATCGAGAAACCTGGACGTGTGAAGGTGGCAGCAGGATTGGAGCCTGTTCAGGTTCGTGAGGCGAGATATAGCGATATCGATATCAACGGGCATGTGAACAGCGTGAAGTATATCGAGCATATTCTTGACCTGTTCCCGATAGAGCTGTTTGAACGGAAACGGATATCCCGTTTCGAGATCGCTTATGTGGCGGAATGCCGATATGGTGATCAATTATCGTTCTATGTCGAGGAGCATGGCCCGGACGATTATCACGTCGAGATCAGGAAGAACGGCACGGAGGTGGTTGTTCGAAGTAAAGTGAAGTTTAACTAATCTATAAATAATTAATGTAGCGCAAGCTACGAAAATTTAAAAGAAAATGGCAATAATGAATTTTGGCGGTGTCGAGGAGAATGTTGTGACCCGCGAGGAGTTTCCTTTGGAAAAGGCAAGAGAGGTGTTGAAAGATGAGGTTATCGCTGTCATCGGTTATGGTGTTCAGGGACCTGGTCAGAGTTTGAATCTTCGTGACAATGGTTTTAACGTGATTGTTGGCCAACGTCCGGGTAAGACATACGATAAGGCAGTTGCTGACGGTTGGGTACCGGGCGAGACTTTGTTCGGTATTGAGGAGGCTTGCGAGAAGGCAACAATCATTCAGGTCTTGTTGTCTGACGCTGCGCAGATCCAATGCTGGCCGATGATCAAGAAACACCTGACTGCGGGCAAGGCGCTTTATTTCTCTCATGGTTTCGCGATCACTTACAGCGATCGTACGCACATCGTGCCGCCGGCTGATGTTGACGTGATCATGATCGCTCCGAAGGGTTCTGGTACCTCTTTGCGTCGTATGTTCTTGCAAGGTCGTGGTTTGAACTCAAGCTATGCTATCTATCAGGACGCTACTGGTCGCGCTTGGGATCGTGTGATCGCTTTGGGTATCGGTGTCGGTTCTGGTTACCTGTTCGAGACCACATTCAAGAAGGAGGTTTACTCTGACCTGACTGGCGAGCGTGGTACTTTGATGGGTGCTATCCAGGGATTGCTGTTGGCTCAGTATGAGACATTGCGTGAGCATGGCCATGAGCCTTCAGAGGCATTCAACGAGACAGTTGAGGAGTTGACTCAATCATTGATGCCGTTGTTTGGCGAGAATGGTATGGACTGGATGTACGCTAACTGCTCGACGACAGCTCAGCGTGGTGCCTTGGATTGGATGGGCCCGTTCCACGATGCCGTAAAGCCGGTATTCGAGAAATTGTATAATGAGGTCGCTTGCGGAAACGAGGCTCAACGTTCGATCGACTCGAACTCTCAACCGGATTACCGTGAGAAATTGAATGAGGAGTTGCGTGCGCTTCGTGAGAGCGAGATGTGGCGTGCGGGCGCTGTTGTTCGTAAATTGCGTCCGGAGAACAATTGATCGGATATAAGGATCATTGAATAATATGGAGGCCATCCCAAGTTAATCCTGGGATGGCCTTTCTGTTTTTAGGCGACCTATCGTGTCGGGATACACGTACGTATGTGTAGGCCATCGGGAACGTACGTGTAAGCTGTTATGAACGTATGTATCGGTCGATAGGTACGTATGTGTCACGATTGGGAATGTCGGGGATGAAATCAGACAAATAAGGCTGTCCCAATTCTTATTCAGAGGGACAGCCTTACTGCTTTTATCGGTTTATGATTGAGTCTTTATTGATGCTCCGGACGAAGCAGGTCGTTGACAGTCTTAACCGGGTTGAAGGTCTCGATAGGTACCTCAACGAAGACTGTGTTCCAATCGCTCATGGCACCATTCCACAAGCCTGGCAACTCGAGCGCTTTCAGCTCACGGCCATCCTTGCTCTTATAAGAGATGAAGCCGGTATTCTTGTCGACATAGTCGGGCAAGTTGTATTTCTCGCCCTTGTAATTCTTCAGGCCACAAACCAGATCGACCGGATTGAAGTGTGTTCCTTTCTCGAAGAGCGCCTTTTTCTCAGGATCGTTCATATCGATTTGTGAGCTTTCCAGTACCTGGAGTGAGATAGTTCCATCCGGGTTGACTGCCAGGAACGGGCCACCACCCGGCTCACCAACGTTGCGTACCATACCGCAAACACGCAGCGGACGGAGCAATTTGCGTTTGATATAAAGGATCAGCTCCGCGTCTTCCAGGTATTTCGTATCTGGATTCTTGATACACAAGTCGTTCTGCAGGAAGGCGATCATCTCTTCTACCTCCTCGTGGCTGTACTTGCCCGTATCGATCTTTTCCAGGTATTTGAACATCTTCTCTTGGAGAGATACCAGGACTCCGGCGAGCAATTTCTTATAGATGACGGTTGAGCATTTGAAGCTGTCGGGAACGACATTGTCGATGTTCTTGATGAAGACAACATCCGCCTCGATATCGTTCAGGTTCTCGATTAACGCACCGTGGCCGCCCGGACGGAAGAGTAGTTTGCCGTTCTTGTCGCGGAATGGCTTGTTCTCCATGTCGGCCGCTACCGTATCCGTGCTGGGTTTCTGGATGCTGAAGGAAATATCGTATTTTACGGAGAATTTATCCTCATATTCACCTACCTTCTGTTCAACCAGCTGCTCGAACAATGCCTGATGTTCCGGTGAGACCGTGAAGTGGATGTTTACCTCGCCAGCGTTGTTCTTGGCGTACATGGCGCCTTCGGCCAGGTGCTCTTCCATTGCCGTGCGTGGTTTGCTCGGATAGTTGTGGAACAAGAGCAGGCCTTTGGGCAATTGGCCATAGTTAAGGCCTTTCGCCTCGAGCAGGTTGCTGACAACCTCCTTGTATTGGCCATCGGCGATCAGGGCTTGGATGCTCAGGCCCGTGTTTGTCTCGCATTTCTCGTTGAGAGCATTGTAGAAGGCGAACTTCTCGATCTCGTTAAAGAATTTCTTCTCGAAGTCGGTTGTCGGTACGTCATAGTCGGCAGAAAGGAAACCGAACAGGTTCTTGAACATACGGCTGGCCGCTCCGGAAGCGGGGACAAATTTCAATATCTTCTTGTTTTTTGCCAGATAGGCGTCCCAAGCCTCCATGTAGGTCGCTTGTGCCTCTTGAGGAATAACCATGATTCCTTTTTCTACGGAAGCGGATGCCTTGATTTCCAGGAAAGGAAAACCTTTCACAAAACTTTGGAGCTGCTCCTCCAATTTACTTTCACTGATTCCTTTGGCTTTCAGTTGTTCTAAATCGTTTGCGTTTAACATTGTATTCTATTTAAAATTAAACTTATAATCATATTGAAACCAGAATCCATATATTGTCGATCATTTTGTTAATATGTTGTGGTCAAATGACATTAAGTGGATTCGCTAAAGGCAAATGTATAAAAATACTCTTAGATTAGCATCTTGTTAAGGGAGAAAAAACTATTTTTACGGCGTGATTAAGTTATGTGCCTGTCCGGGCAATTAAAATTGGGAGGACATTTTATGGAGACGAGTACTTTCTTTATTGGTGAGGAGAAACGAACCTTTTTCGCCAAATACAGGCAGCTTTTGCGTAATTTGTATTCTTTCCTGGAGAAAGAGGATTTGCGTAAGATGAAAGGGATGATCAAGCGGGTGGTCAATGAGGATTGTTATGGTCGCGACAAGAATGGGATCAATGGCTTGTTGAGGAATATGGATACGGCTTTGATCGCCTCTTCCGAGATCGGTCTCAAACGGACCCCGGTGATTGCCCTGTTGCTCTATCGGCCCGTCTATAAACAGGTTCTTTCGATTGATGAGATCCGGGAGGCGTTTGGCGAGGAGGTGGCCTTGATGATCTCGAGGTTACTCAAGACATCAGACCTGTATGCCCGTAATACGGCCATTAATTCGGAGAATTTTCATCATCTGCTCTTCTCGTTCGCCGAGGACGTGCGGGTGATCTTGCTGATGATCGCCGATAGGCTTTGCCTGATGCGATTGGGCAAGCAGCTGTCGGAGGCCGACCGGGTGCGGTTGGCGACAGAGGCCTCTTTCCTTTATGCGCCCTTGGCCCATCGTCTGGGACTCTATACCATCAAGAGCGAGCTGGAGGATCTTTCCCTGAAATATACGGATCGGAAGCAGTTTGATTTTATCAAGCAGAAGCTGAATGAGACCAAGCGCTCGCGCGACGCTTATATCGCCGAGTTTATCGCCCCGATCAAGAAGAGGCTGGAGGAGGCTGGCTTTAATTTCGAGATAAAGGGAAGGACCAAATCCATTCATTCGATCAACAATAAGCTGAAGAAACAGAAGGTGGAGTTTGAGGGGATTTATGACTTGTTCGCTATCCGTATCGTGCTTGATACGCCTCTGGAAAAGGAGCGTTCGGACTGTTGGTTGGTATATTCAATCATCACTGATATGTATCAGCCTAATCCTAAACGGTTGAAGGACTGGATCTCGATCCCAAAGTCGAATGGTTATGAGAGTTTGCACATTACCGTTATGGGGCCACAAAACAGATGGGTGGAGGTGCAGATTCGCACGAAGCGAATGGATGAGATCGCCGAGCGAGGATTGGCAGCTCATTGGAAATATAAGGGAATCAAGGCGGAAAGTGGCTTGGACGAGTTCCTGAATAATGTCCGGGCGGCTCTCGAGGCGAAGGAAAACAACCCGGTCGACTTGATGAACGACTTCAAGATGGATCTTTATAAGGATGAGATTTATGTCTTTACGCCAACGGGAGAGTTGATCAAGTTGCCGAAGGGAGCGACGGTACTCGATTTTGCTTTCGCTATCCACAGCAAGTTGGGATGTACTTGTGTCTCGGCCAAGGTGAACGATCGGAATGTGCCGATCAAATATGTCTTGCACAATGGCGATACGGTCTCAGTCCTGACATCGCCTACGCAAACTCCCAAGCGGGATTGGTTGAATATCGTGGTGACCTCGAAAGCGCGGGTACGTATCAAGCAGGCTTTGCGTGAGGAAACGGTCAAGGCGGTGGATATGGCCAAGGAGCTGCTGCATAGAAGATTTAAGAACCGGAAAGTTGAGATGGACGAGCCGACCTTGATGCGTTATATCAAACGGAAGGGCTTTAAGACCGTGACCGACTTTTATACGGAGATCGCCAACGAGCGTTTGGATCCGAACTTGGTTTTGGATGAATATCAGGAACTACTCCGTAAGGAAACGGAGACAAACGAGCGGACAGAGGCCCCCAAGAGCGCCGAGGAATATGTGACGACCACGCCGGTCGAGGAGATCTCGACCAACAAGGATATTCTTGTAATTGATCAGAATCTGACGGGTGTCGAGTATAAGCTGGCGAAATGTTGTAACCCGATTTATGGGGATGAGGTCTTTGGTTTTGTCTCTTCTCAAGGAATCAAGATCCACCGGATGGATTGTCCGAACGCGCCCGGAATGTTCAGCCGTTACGGTTATCGTGTTATTCCGGCAAAGTGGAGCGGAAAGGGAAGCGACGGTTATGTAGTTGCGATCCGGGTGGTCGGACGAGACGATATCGCGATTGTTACGAATATTACCTCCGTGATTGGGAAAGAGTCGAACGTCACGTTACGGTCGCTCCAGATCCAGTCGACCGATGGTTTGTTCCAGGGGACTTTCTCGGTTATGGTGCGGGATACGGTTGGTTTGAATGTCTTGATCCGTAAGATCAAGGCGGTGAATGGAGTGAAATCGGTTGAGCGGTTGAACGCCTGATTGGAGGGGTAGGTCAGATAAAAAATCGGCGTATTGTCCTTTGGGGAGAATACGCCGATTTTTGTATTACTTTTCCTTGAGTTGGGTCTTTTTCCCGTCCATCAGGTTGGTTAGGGTTGCTTCTTGCCCTTTTCCCCTCAGGTCGTAAATCGGGTTTTTGTAGCCGTAGCCAGAGGCGGTACGGTATTGCTTGAGCAGTGAGTAGGTTCCATCCACAAGCAATTGGGCGATGCCGGCTTGCGTATAGAATGTTACGTTCACCTCACTGTCTTTATCGGTTTGGAATGTGGCTTCGATCCGGTTTTTCGTGCCGTCTGTCAGGTAGAGCAGGCGTCCACGTCGGGAGACAAGCCATTGACCTTCGTTACGCTCGACCAGATAGGTATCGTCGTCCTCGACATTCCAGACGGGGGTCCCGTCCGGTCGTTGCCGGCGGTCTAGTACCGTTTTCTGTTCAGGCAAGAAGAGTTCTACTCTTGCGGAGTCTGCTTGGAAGACCAGGAATCCGGCAGAGGTAGCTTCCGGGTCGGTTGCGGAAAGGACTTTCTCGCCAACCTCGAATATCCGGATTTTCTCTTGGCGGACATCCGACCAGGTATAGCCTGTAGCGGCGTCATCACCTCCAATCAGTTCCTTGTCGCCGGATTGCTTGACATATTGAATCCGGTAGGCGCCTCCTTTACCCAGGGTCAACGTGTCGTTGCTCAGCGAGATGATGGCCAGTGTATCCGAGAAATCCAATGTCTGATGATTGCCAATGCTTTTGCCGTCGAGAACGATATGACCATCGGGTAATAATTGCCATTTCTCGTATTTCAGGGTGGCCATGCCGATTGATTCGGCCTCACCCTTCTCCTTGAGGGTAACTCCTTGTCGGATCTGTTGATTGACCGGCATAATCTCAATCCAGTTTCCGGTTAACTCCTTTTCATTAAAATTTTTGGACGGGCCGCAAGCCACCAGCGTGATGGCGATGGCCGAGGCCGTCAAGATAGTTGCCTGTTTTTTCATCTCTCTCTTTTTTTTGATAAGGCAAAAATAGGAATTATTCCTCACCTTCGACAGGTTTTAGACCCATCTCGGCTGCTTTATTGAGCATGAAGGTCCGGGCTGCCTCATATTCGTTGGGGATAACCCCGTCGAGGATAGCGTTCTTGATTGCCTCCTTGATGACACCAACCGGTTGCGAGGGGGGCAAGTTGAAAACACGCATGATTTCCTCGCCAGAGACAGGCGGCTGGAAGTTGCGCACGCGGTCCTTTTCCTCTATGTAGGCCAGTTTCTCACGTACCAATTGGAAGTTGTAGAGGAAACGGCGTACCTTTTCAGGATTCTTGCTGGTGATATCGGCCTCGCACAACTTCATCAGGTCGTCGATATCGTCGCCAGCCTCGAAGAGCAGGCGTCGGATAGCCGAGTCGGTCACCTCGTCGTCCGAGAGGGCGATCGGGCGCATATGCAGGCATACCATTTTCTGCACATATTTCATCTTCTCGTTCATGGGCAGTTTCATCCGTCGGAAAATACCGGGGATCATCTTTTCGCCGATGAAGTTATGGTTGTGGAAGGTCCAGCCCAGCCGCTGGTCGAACCGCTTGGTCGCCGGTTTGGCGATGTCGTGCAGCAAGGCGCTCCAACGCAGCCAGAGTGAGTCGGAGGTTTTACTGAGCCGGTCGAGCACCATAAGTGTATGGGCAAAATTGTCCTTATGACCGATACCCTCTTTGGTCTCGACTCCTTTCAGGGCGCACAGCTCGGGGAAGATCAGTTCCAGGAGTCCGGCCTTGTCGAGAAGGTTGAATCCTAACGAAGGCTTGGGCGAGAGGACGATCTTGTTCAGCTCTTCAGCGATCCGCTCCCGTGAGATGATCTTGATGCGCTCACGGTTCCGGTGGATGGCGTCGAACGTCTCGGTGTCGATGAAGAAACCGAGCTGCGAGGCGAAGCGGATGGCGCGCATCATGCGCAAGGGGTCGTCACTGAAGGTGATATCCGGATCAAGCGGTGTTCGTATTGTCAGCTCCTCCATGTCGTCGAGTCCGCCAAACGGGTCTACCAGTTCGCCATATCTCGCCTTGTTCAGGCAGAGGGCAAGGGCGTTGATGGTGAAGTCGCGCCGGTTCTGGTCATCCTCGAGGGTTCCGTCTTCGACGATTGGCTTGCGGCTGTCGTGGCTGTACGACTCTTTCCGGGCGCCGACGAACTCCAGCTCCAGCTCGCCGCATTTCACTTGGGCCGTGCCGAAATTCTTGAAGACCGAGAGGTGGGCGCCCCGTCCGAGTTTCTTAGCGACCAGCTTGGCCAGTTCTATGCCACTCCCGACGGCGACGATATCGATATCCTTGGATGGGCGGTTGAGGTAGATGTCGCGGACATAACCACCGATTACGTACGCTTCCAGCCCCAGCTCGTCGGCCGCCTCGGAGGCGATCCGGAACGGTTTCGACGAAATGTGTTCCAGTAGCTCTTCTTTGCTTATATACATTATATAATATACTATCTGTTATTTTTATGGAGACGCGAAAATAAGGATTTCCGTTCTCACGGGCAAATGTCGCCCCTAATCTCTTCTCCGGGTGCCTTAACGCCTTTGTCACATCGGTCACGCCATTGTCATATCCCTTAACGGGATTGTATCACGAAGTAAATATCCCGGAAACAGTCACCTTGTTACTTTGCGGTTGAATTAAAGAAGTGCAAGATGACTCATAGAAAAGGAAAACGAAATTGGAGTTGGCTGGCCGGTCTGATGCTGACCGGGGCGACCGCTCTGCAGGCCGCGTCTATTAAGGGTGTCGTGAAAGACAAGGCTTCGAAGGAGGCGTTGATCGGGGCGACCGTCCAGATAGTAGGTACGACAAATGGCACCATTACGGATTTTGATGGAAATTTTGAATTCCCGAACTTGGCGGACGGAAAATACCAGTTGGAGGTCCGTTATGTCTCTTATGAGACCATGATTTATACGGTAGAGATCAAGAATGACCAGGACGCTGTCCTCGAGCTGGAGCTGTCGAACGATGGTGAGCAGCTGAGCGAGGTGACGGTGGTCGCCCGCAAGAACCTGGAGGGCGAGCGGATGTTGTTGCTCGAGCGCCAGAAATCGACGGTAGCGATCGAGAATATTGGAGCGAAGGAGATGAGCATTAAAGGTATCTCGAATGTTGAGGAGGGTGTCAAGAAAATCTCTGGTATTTCGATCGCCTCGGCGGGTCAGTTGATCGTGCGTGGTTTGGGCGACCGTTACAGCGCAACGACGCTCAATGGGCTTCCGATAGCCTCTCCCAATCCTGATAACAAGTTGATACCGTTGGATATCTTCCCGGCATCGACCGTCAAGAATATCACGGTGAGCAAGGTCTATGAGGCGGATGCTTTCGCTGATTATTCAGGCGCGTTGATTGATATCAGCACAAAGGAGCAGACTGGCGAGGATTTTGTATCGTTGTCTTTCAATACGGGCGGTAAGTTCAATACGATCGGTGGCGATTTCTATCAGATGGATCGGGCCGGCTCGTTGTTCAAGACCCCTTCGATCGATCCGAATGCCTTGAGCATGGAGTTGAATGATTTTAATGATTACGTTGTCAAGAATAACATATTCGATACTGATTTCTCGGTTACCAAGAAGACCGCTCTTCCGGAGTTTGGCGGTAACATCGGTGTTGGCAAGAATTTCTCGTTGGGCGTAGGTACTTTGAGTGTCTTGGCTTCCGGTGGCGTGAGCAACGACTTGCAGACAATGAAGAACGCGTCGATCCGTACGTTGGAGGCGGGAGGTAACGTCTTGAACGAGTTTAATTACGACAGTTATGCGACGGAGTTGAAGATCGCGGGATTGGCCAATATCGGTTACTCTTGGGGAGCTGATCATATCGGTTACACCTTCTTCTATGCCCGCAATGCGGTTGATGATTATATGTTGCGAAAAGGTCGCGACTACGAGGATCATCAGTTGGTGGGCAGCAACAACGTGACACATATTTATACGTTGATGAACCATCAGTTGGGTGGTAACCATCAGTTTGGTGACCAATGGCGACTGGAATGGGACGGCTCTTACAGCCAGACCAGCAGCGAGGAACCCGACCGCCGACAGGTGATGTTCGAGGAGATGGAGGATGGCAGCCTGGAGCTGTTTAAGCTGAACCGCCAGGAGACGATGCGTTATTTTGGCGACCTGAATGAGAATGAGTGGGTTGGCAATGTCTCGGGTGAGTATCTTTTCGGTGATGCCAATAAGTTACAGGCCGGTTTCTCAATTAAGGACAAGAGCCGCGACTATATGTCTACCCGTTTCTATTATAATTTGAATAAGCTGAATCCGGAGGTAACCTCTCCTTACGATACGGATGGTTACTTGAACCAGGCCAATATCGAGAATGGGATGATCGTGATCGACCGGAAGAAACTGCCCAGTTACAGTTATGATGCCGGTAACCGGATCTATGCCGGTTATGTTCAGGCGGATTATTATCCGACCGAGGCCTTGCTGATCAATTTGGGCTTGCGGTTCGAGTCGAGCCGTCAATGGGTGAACTATTACGACGATGGTGGCCGTGCGAAACGGAGTGAGTTGAACAAGGACGACCTGTTCCCGGCGATCAACGCCAAGTATAGCTTGGGCAGTGGCAAGGGCGATTTCCGGTTGTCGCTTTCAAGGACGGTTACCCGGCCGTCGTTCATTGAGATGGCGCCGTTCCTCTATCAGGAATCTTATGGATCGGCACAGATTCGTGGTAACGCCGATTTGCAGAATGGCTACAACTATAACGTGGACTTAAGATATGAGTTGTTCCGTGAGAATAGTGACGATATGTTGGCCTTGACGGGCTATTACAAGATGTTGCAAGACCCGATCGAGCGGGTACAGTCCTTGTCTGGAGGTTCGGCTGTCCATTCGTTCCGCAACGCGGCCGATGGTTTGGCGACCGGTTTGGAGATCGAGCTGCGTAAGCAGATCATCCGTGACCTGAAGGTCAGCATGAATGCCTCTTTCATGTACACCAACGTGAAATTGCCTGATGGAGGCGCTTATACGAACAGCCAGCGTGCCTTGCAGGGTGCTTCGCCCTACTTGATCAATGCGGACGTGACTTATTCGCCCCGCTTCTCGGATACCCGAATGTTGAACCTCGCCTTGCTTTACAACCTGCAGGGACCACGAATTCATGCGGTCGGTATCTCCGGTTTGGGCGACGTGAAACAGCAACCGGTCCATACGCTCGACTTCGTGGCGGGTTATCAGGTGAACGAGCGGTTTAACCTGAAGCTCCAGATGAAAGATATCCTGAATCGCGACGTGGTCTTCGTACAGGACGTACCCAACGCCAATACCAAGATGGAGGTAGAGCGTTTCAAGCGGGGAGCAGGGTTCGAGATTGGAGCCTCATACAATTTCTAATGGATAATCAAACAGATAACAATAAACTTACTTAAATATTAGCGAAGAATATGAAAACAACGAATTGGAAATTTTTAGCTTTGGCGTTTGCCGTAAGTACGAGTGTTTTTACCTCTTGTGGTGACGACGATGATCCAAATGTGGATCCAAATCCGGGTGGCGAGGACGAGACCTCTTATGTCTTGGATAAGGATATTACGGAAGACACCTCATTGGAGGCTGGCAAGACCTATACTTTGAGCGGTGGTATTCATGTAGTAGCTCCGGCGACACTGAACATTCCGGAAGGAGTGACCATCGTAGCTAAGAATGACGATCAAGTTGATTATATCCTGGTTGAGCAGGGTGCCAAGATCAATGCCCAGGGAACGGCCGAGAAACCGATCGTGATGACTTCCGACCTGAAAGAGCCGGGCGCTTGGGGTGGCGTTCACATCTGTGGTTATGCCCACACGAACGCGAGCGGTGGTACTGGAAAGTCTGAGATCGGTGACGCGAACTATGGTGGCGATAAGGACGATGACAACTCAGGAACGATGCGTTATGTCCGTTTGGAGTACACGGGCTTCGCTTTCGATGAGGAGCACGAGGCTAACGGCTTGTCTCTCTATGGTGTTGGTAGCGGTACGACTTTGGAGTACATCCAGGCTTATAAGGGTTCTGATGATGGTATCGAGTTCTTCGGTGGCTCGGCTAATATCCGCAATTGCGTAGTGACAAGCTGCAGCGACGACTCATTCGACTGGACTGAGGGCTGGAACGGTAAGGGTCAGTTCCTGGTGGCATACCAAGAGGGTAGCGAGAGCCTGGGTTATGATTGCGACTGCCTGATCGAGGCGGATAACAACGGTAAGGATTTCGCCGCTACGCCAGTGGCTCATCCGGTTCTTTCTAACTTGACCTTGATCGGTAACGGTGGTGAGAAACAGGGTGTACGTTTGCGTGCCGGTACGCAGGTTGAGATGTATAACGCTTTGATCTGTGGTAAGGGCAAGGTCTTGACTGTTGAGACAACTGAGACAGAGAATGCTTTGAGCGACGGTACTTCCAAGTTGGAGAATGTTTCGATCGACGGCGAGTTGGAGTCTGAGAACAATATCTATACGAACGATATGTTCGCTGCCGCTACGGGCAACTTGACAAAGCAGGCATTCGAGTGGTCTGACCTGTATGTTGGTACTGAGGAGGGTGGTGCCGCTCCTGCGGATGGCTTCTTCACGACAGCTAACTATAAGGGCGCTGTTGCTGCCGACAACAATTGGACAAGTGGATGGACACTTTAATTATTATTCTATATTAACTGAGAAACACACACTTCTTTGAGGAGACCGCCGCGGCGTGAGCCGGGGCGGTTTTTTTGTTTCCAGGAACGGGGTGTCTTCCTTTTTTTGACTTACCTTCGCGACAGGTTTTAAAAAAGATTCTTTTGTATGAGAGTAAAAGGTTGGATATTCGGGGTTGCCGCGCTGGCGCTGGTTGTCTGCGGATGTGATGGCGACGGGAAGGCGGCACGTGCCCGTTTGGACAAGGCTCGCGAGATGTACGCGACGAATGACTTGTTTGGTGCCAAGAACGAGATTGACAGTATACGGGCGCTCTATCCGAAAGAGGTCGACGTGCTGCGCGAGAGCCTCTCGTTGATGCGGGAGGTGGAGCTTCGTGAGGCGGAACGGAATATCGCCTATTGCGATAGCCTGTTGCCCATTAAAGAGGCGGAGGCCGCCGAGCTTACGAAGGGGTTCACGTTCGAGAAGGACTCCGTTTATGAGGAGGTTGGCAATTACATTTGGAAACAACAGACCATCGAGCGTAACGTGCAGCGTTGCTATATCCGTTGTGGGGTGAGCGAGAAGGGCGAGATGTATCTGGCCAGTGTCTATTTCGGTGGACGCCCGATCGAGCATACCGGTATCCGGTTGAGCCTGAAGGACGGGCAATTCGCGACAACAGCCTCGATCCCGTTCGATGGCGGGTTGAATTATCGCTTCAAGGATATGGGCAATACGACCGAGGTGGTCACCTATAAGGGCGAGAATGGCATGGAGGCGATCAAGTTCATCTATGCCCACCAGAAGGAGAGGATCAAGGTGGAATATACGGGAGGTAAGCCCTATGTGATCTATATCGCCGATGGCGACAAGCGGGCGATCGTGGCGACTTACGACCTGGCGACCGTTTTGAGCGACGTGGAGAATATGCGTACGCTGAAGGTGAAGTCGGAGAAAAAGATCGCCTATTTGAAAGCGAAACTGACGAACGGCAGGGAGTAATTCCGGTGTTGACGGATATGCGTTCGTGATAGCCAATGCGAGCGTATGTGTGGGGCATTACGAGCGTATGTATAAGCTCTCACGAACGTACGTGTCAGGCGATGTGAACGTATGTGTGGCGCGGGGCGCATAACAGTGTATTTTTAGTTCCACTGCAGTGTTTTGTAAATTCCACTGCAGTGGAACTGATTTTTTATGGGAAGGCATCTGGTGGGGCTTGATCTCTTTTTCCTGTGGGGCGATTTTGAATTTATTATCTGTTTTTATATCTGAATTTTAAAAATACATTATATTTGCGATAGTTTTCGTGTTCACGCCGATTCGGAGTGGAATGAGGGCTATACATATATTTTGAAAGGCGTTTACTTGACGTCTTGTCTTCTTCGCTTCAAACTTCGCAACTTTGAATTCAAGTAGAAGATAAGGCAACGGTAGATGTCTGCGGGATTGTATCGTAATATTCCCCTATACCATTGTGACGTATAGGAGATATTTCATTACATACATATCGGCGTGGGCTTCTGCGTTGCTTATCCTACTTGATAGGCAATGCGAAGGCCTGAAGCGAGGGATAAGTAACAGGTACAGTTCCCACGCTTGAACCAAATATTTCAAATTAATCATCTGAATATCAAATATTAATATCAGGAATTATACGGCTGTGATACCATATAGTTCCCTATAATTGTAAGTATTAGCCTATTTTTTTCTGTGCGACTTCAATTGCATCATGTTTTAATTCGTCTTCATCATCTACTGCATCTAATACTTTGTCTGCTAGCCACAAGGTGAGAAGTTCATTCTTATCTATATTGAAATATTCTGCTAATTGTATTACTTGTGTCCGTTTAGCTCGTCTGTCTCCGCGCTCTATTTTGCTGAAC
>CHCFR05602__coassemble_101_pt1 | contig 130774 bp, 104 predicted proteins | sample CHCFR05602__metabat2_low_PE_046 | metagenome-assembled genome bin CHCFR05602 | reverse complement strand
GCTGTAAAACATAACTTCCAAACATTTTCAACACTTTTTTTCAAGAAATTTTAGGGCAAAACAGCAAATCACCTATCAATCAACAAAATAAAACGTGAACTTTTTTTGGGTTGTTTTCACCCGACGATCTCTCCTTCACGCCCCGGTCGTTCTATATTATATATATTCCCTATCTTCGCGCAAAAAACAAAGAGCGGATGAACAGTTATATTATCCTTTCCATCATCGTGATCTATTTCGCGGTGCTTCTTCTCATCGCCTGGCTGACCGGGCGAAACAGCGACAGCAACGACGCCTTTTTCCTGGGCGAACGTAAATCACCCTGGTATATCGTATCGATCGGCATGATCGGCACCTCCCTGTCGGGCGTCACGTTTGTCTCCGTACCGGGCATGGTCCGCGCTACCGACATGACCTATATGCAAACCGTCCTGGGATTCTTCGTCGGCTACGTCCTGATCGCCCAGATCCTGCTTCCGCTCTATTACCGATTGAAGCTGACCTCGATCTACTCCTACCTGGAGGGACGCATCGGCCACCGGGGTTACAAGACCGGGGCCCTCTTCTTCCTCCTGTCGAAGATCGTCGGCGCGGCCGCCCGGCTCTACCTGGTGGTCCTGATCCTTCAGACGCATGTCTTCAGCACCTGGAACATCCCCTTCTTCGTCACGACCCTGCTCAGCATCGGACTGGTCTGGCTCTACACCTTCCGGAGCGGCATCAAGACCATCATCTGGACCGACACGCTGCAGGCGGTCTGCCTGGTGGCCATGCTGGTCGTCATCATCTGGCAGGTGAAGGAGGCGATGGGTCTCGATTTCGCCGGTATGACACAGGCCATCGTCGAGAGTCCCCATTTCCGGATCTTCGAGTTCGGCGACCTCCATTCGACCCAGAATTTCTTCAAGCAGTTCTTCAGCGGTATCTGCATCACCATCGTGATGACCGGTCTCGACCAGGACATGATGCAGAAGAACCTCTCCTGCAAAAGCCTGAAAGACGCGCAAAAGAATATGTACACCTACGGCTTCGCCTTCACGCCGGTCAACTTCCTGTTCCTGGCGCTGGGCGTCCTGCTGATCACGATGGCCAACAACCAGTCGATCCCATTGCCGGCGCTGAGCGACGAGATCCTGCCGATGTTCTGTACCTCGGGTATCCTGGGCAACAGCATCCTGCTCTTCTTCACGATCGGTATCATCGCCGCCGCCTTCAGTAGCGCCGACTCGGCCCTGACGGCCCTCACCACCTCCTACTGCGTCGATATCCTGGGCGTGCAACACGAGGAGAGCGGCAAGGCCAAACGGGTCCGCCTCAAGACGCACCTGGTCATCTCGATCCTGTTCGCCCTGATCATCCTGGCCTTCAAGGCTATCAACAGCCGGAGCGTGATCGACGCGATCTACATGATCGCCTCCTACACCTACGGCCCCCTGCTGGGCCTGTTCGTGTTCGGGCTTTTCACCAAACGGCAACCCCGCGACAAGTATGTCCCCTACATCTGCGTCGCCTCTCCCCTGATCTGCTTCACCTTGAGCTACCTGGCGGAGCGGCTGACCGGTTATGTCTTCAGCTACGAGATGCTGATCATCAACGGCGGACTGACCTTCGCCGGCCTCTGGTTGCTGTCGGCCGGCCGGCAGCCGATAGCCCCGGCAAACAACAGATCATAAAATTGGAATATCAACACATTTATACTTATATAATATGGAAATCAAAAACGCGACATTTATCATCAGCAATACCGACGTGAACAAATGCCCGGAGGGCGACCGCCCGGAATATGCCTTCATCGGACGAAGCAACGTCGGGAAATCCTCACTGATCAATATGCTCACCAACCGGAAAGGACTGGCCATGACCTCGCAGATGCCGGGAAAAACAGTCCTGATCAACCACTTCCTGATCAATGACGAATGGTTCCTGGTCGACCTGCCCGGCTATGGCTACGCCCAACGCGGAGCCGAGGGACGGGAGCGGATCCGTCGCATCATCGAGGGCTACATCATGGGCCGCGCGCAGCTCACCAGCCTGTTTGTCCTGATCGACTGCCGCCACGAGCCGCAAAAGATCGACCTCGAGTTCATGGAATGGCTGGGCGAGAACGGCGTCCCCTTCGCCATCATCTTCACCAAGATCGACAAGATCAGCAAGGGACGGCTGAACGAGAATGTCAACCGCTACAAGGAGCGCCTGCTGGAGACCTGGGAGGAGTTGCCACCCATCTTCTACACCTCGTCGGAAAAGAAAGAGGGCAAGGAGGAGCTGCTGGATTACATCGAACAGGTGAATAAAGGGCTGGCCTCAGAAACTGATCCTGAGGCATAAGCCCCGGAAGATGTTTAAGAGCAGGTGAGATCGGGGCCATAAAAGAGGATAATCGAAAAAAAATGTTTAAATTTGCGATTCGGAATAGCAATAACCTGTAAAAAGAGATATCATATTATGGAGAATACGAGACGAGCTTTCCTTAAGAAAGTATCAGCGGCCGGACTCGGCGCGGCTGGATTGGCCATGACTGGTAAAGCCTCCGCGGCGATCAGCGAGCCAACCCCGAAAGGAACAGCCAAGAAACCCGCGGGCAAAGACGACGGTAAACTGAAATTCGGTTTTATCGGTACCGGCTCGCGTTGTCATGAGCACATCAACAACGTCCTCTCTATCCCCGGCAACAAGATCGTCGCCATCTGCGACATCCAGCAGGGACCGATCGACCGGACGCTTAAACATATCGCCCAATTCAACGTACCCGCCCCGAAAGTCTATAAGGGCGGCGAATGGGAATTCCTGAAAATGTTGGACAACGAGGAGTTCGACTGCGTGATCATCGCCAGCCCCTGGGAGTGGCATACCCCCATGGCGGTAGCGGCAATGAAAGCGGGTGTCCCCTACGTCGGTGTCGAGGTATCGGCAGCCAACACACTCGAGGAGTGCTGGGACCTGGTCAACATATCGGAGACAACCGGAAGCCAGCTCAACATCATGGAGAACGTCTGCTACCGACGCGACTGCATGGCGGCACTGAATATGGTACGCCAAGGCCTGTTCGGCGAGCTGCTCCACGCCACTTGCGGCTACGAGCACGACCTGCGCGAGGTGAAGTTCAACGATGGCGAGCATTATAACTACGTACCGGGCAGCGGCGACCTGCGCATGGGCCCGACCGCCTATGCCGAGGCACAGTGGCGTACCAACCACTCCGTGCACCGCAATGGCGACATCTACCCGACACACGGCATCGGACCGGTGGCGAACTGCTTGAACATCAACCGGGGTAACCGTTTCGTCTCATTGACCTCAATGGCGACCCAGTCCCGCGGCCTGCATAAGTTCATCGTCGACAATGGCGGCGCGAACCATCCGTTGGCCAACATCAATTTCAACCTGGGCGATATCGTCACGACGATGATCAAGTGCGCTAACGGACAGACCGTTATCGTTACGCACGATACCAACTCGCCCCGCCCCTACTCTCTCGGATTCCGTATCCAGGGAACGGAAGGCTTGTGGATGAACGATGGCGACCACGTCTACGTACAAGGCAAGTCGGAGCCACACAAATGGGACAGCTCGGAGGAGTGGTTCGCGAAATACGACCACAAGTTGTGGGCAGCACACGCCAAGGAGGCCTCGGAGGCCGGTCACGGCGGTATGGACTACATCATGATGTACGACCTTATCGACGCGATCCGCAACAAGAAACGGGCACCGATGGATTGCTACGACGCGGCGGCATGGAGCGCGATCTCCGGCCTGTCGGAGATGTCAATCGCCCGGGGCGGCGCCCTGGTAGACTTCCCCGACTTCACCCGCGGCCAATGGATCCGCCGGGAGCCGGCATTCGCCTTGTAACATCAAGAACTCAAATAAAGGGGATGCCCCAGGCATCCCCTAAATCATTACAAATACATCATTGTTAATCTATACAATTACTATGAAGACTAATAGAAGGGATTTTTTAAAGACATTGGGAGGAATCGCGGCCTTTACGATCGTGCCACGCCATGTCTTGGGAAATGGATTCATCGCGCCAAGTGACCAATTGACAAAAGGTATCATCGGCACGGGCGGTATGGGACGCGGACACGTGAATTACGCCGGTACGCGCCTGGTCGCTGTCTGTGATGTCGACAAGAACCACCTGGAGCTTGGCAAACAATTAGTGAAAGAGAAAATCGCGGCCTATCATGATTTCCGCGACCTGATCCTCGATCCGAACGTGGACATCGTCCACATCGCGACACCGCCACACTGGCACGGTATCATGTCGGTAGAGGCAGCCAAGGCCGGTAAGGATATCTGGTGCGAGAAACCGATGACCCGCACGATCGGTGAGGGTAAACGGGTGATGGAGGCCGTCAAGCAATATGGCCGTATGTTCCGCCTGAACACCTGGTTCCGCTTCGCGGATCCGTTCTACGGACTGGGTACGCCCGTCAAACCATTGAAGAAGCTGGTACAAAGCGGATTGTTGGGCTGGCCGCTGAAGGTGACCATCAGCAAGCACACCGGTTTCGACTGGAAATTCTACTGGGTCGGCAAGGAGTACCTCGAGCCGCAACCGGTTCCCAAAGAGCTGGATTACGATTTCTGGCTGGGCCCGGCACCCTACAAGCCTTATAACCCGCACCGCGTACACCAGACCTTCCGTGGTTACTGGGATTACGATGGCGGTGGACTGGGCGATATGGGACAGCACTACATCGACCCCGTACAATACTTCCTGGGCAAGGACGACACCAGCCCAATCAAGGTGGAGGTCGACGCGCCGCAACAACATCCCGACGCGGTAGGTACCTGGCGTTCGATCACCTACACCTACGAGGACGGTTGCCAGATCGTCTTGTGGGGTGGCGACTATGGCGATCCGAACACGCCTTACATCTCGGGACCGAACGGCAATGTCTACAAGAACTTCGTATGCGATATCCCCGACTGGGAAAAGAAATTGTCTGACTTCCCCGAACCGGAGCCACAGGTGACCGACTTCATCCAGTGCGTCAAGACCCGTCAGCCGTTCGCCCTGAACGAACGCAACGGTTTCCGCTCGGCAACCATCGTCAATATGGGTGCCGTCGCCTTGCGCCTGAACCGCACTTTGCACTTCGATCCGGTGAAACTGGAATTTATCAACGACGAGGCCGCCAACCGGTTGCTTGACCAGCCGATGAGAGCGCCCTGGAACATTTAATTAATCCGTAACAGCAGACAATTATCATGAAGAAAGTATATATTACCATCAGTGCCTTGTTATTCTGCGCCAACATCATGATGGCACAGGCGCCCAGCAACCGGACGTCAACGACCGTAATCGCCGATGTCCTGGCCCAGATGCCCGCGCAAAAACAGGCTGAATACAATCAATTAATCAAAGACTTGGCCACCACCGGCGAAGAGGGCGTCCTCACCCTGGTGAAACGAATCAACGCTCCGGGCAAGGGCAGCAACGCGCATGTGGATTACGCGCTGAGCGGCCTCTCCCACTACGTGATGGCCAAAGGCGAGGAGAGCTCGCGGGCCGTTGTGGCGAAAGCCTACATCAAGGCGCTCGAGCAAGTGAGCGAACGTGAGACAAAGGCCTTCATCATCCGGCAGCTCCAGATCGTCGGACAGGATGAGTCGGTCGACGCCCTCGCGGGTTACCTGAACGATCCTGAACTGAGCGGCCCGGCAGCACGTGCCCTGGCGGCTATCGGCACAAGCAACGCGGAGAACGCGCTCGTAGCCGGACTGATGGTTCGGATGGGTACCAACGAGACCAAACGCAACATTATCATGGCCATCGCCGACGAGCGGGTTGAGAAGGCGGAACCGGCCCTCAAGGCGTTGCTCGGCAGTGAGGACCAGAACACCCGTAAGGATGTGCTTTATGCCCTCAGCCGTGTAGGAACAGCCTCTTCATTGAACGACCTCGCCCAAGCGGCCGAGCAGGCAGGCTTCACGATGGAGAACACCGGCGCCAACGAGGCCTATATCGCCCTGATCAAGCGGATCGCCGCCAATGGCGATAGCAAGACCGCCGAGAAAGCGGCCAACACCTTGCTGAAGAAGGCAACCAAGGCGGGCACGACACAAACCCGCGAGGCAGCGCTGCAGATCCTGATGGGACTCGACCAGGAAGAGGGCGCCAAATTGCTGATGAAAGCTTTGAAGGACAAGGATAAGAACTACCGGAACGCCGCGTTGAACTTCGCGTCGGACTTCGCGGATCAGGCACTCTACGTAGAGGTAGCCAAACTGATCCAGAAGGCTAAACCGGAGGTTCAAGTTGATATCGTTAACTGGCTGGGCCGTGAGAGCAAACGGGCCGGCAAACAATCGGTCATCAAGAACCTGGATATCCGTTTCGACCTGCCCTTGCGACAAGTGCTGATCGACCTGCTGGCCGAGAAGCATCCGTATGAGGTACGCGAGGCCGCGACCTGGACATTGGTGAAAATCGGCGACAAGGCCGTTATCTCCAACCTGGCGGAGCTGCTGAAAGCGCAAGATGAGCAGATCATCCTGTTGGGCGAGGATGCCCTGGCGGCCTTCCCGGGTGATATCGACCAGGCAGTCGCCAAAGTGATCCCATCCGCTACGCCGGAAGGTAAGATCGCCGGCTTGCAACTGCTGGCCCTGCGCATGGCCGACGCGAACCTGAACACGGTTCTCGAGCAGATCAAGTCTGACGACGCCAAGGTGAAAGAGGCTGCCTATACGGCCTTGAAGGATGTCGTTACGGAGAAAGACTTCACGCAGTTGTGCGGCATGCTGGAAAGCGCCGAATCAACCGCTGTCGCCCCGATCCAGCAGGCGATCGTAGCCGCTATCAGCAAGCAATCACCGGCAACACAGGTCGAGAACGTCAGCCGACGGATGATCCAGGCTGGATCGGCCAAGAAGCACCTCTATTATATGGTACTGTCCGCGACAGGCGAGCCTAAGGCGCTCGAGATGATCGTGGCCGGACTCAGCGACAGCAACAGTGCCGCCAAGGATGCCGCCTTGGGTGCCCTGTTGGCTTGGAAAGGCTATGAGGCAGCCGAACAACTGTTCAACATCTGCAAGAGCAACCCGTCCGACCAGGTGTTCGACAAGGCCCTGAACCGCTACGTGGAGCTGGTATCCGCTCCGACACGTACCGGCGAGAACCGGTTGCTCGACCTGCGTGACGCGATGGAGATCGCCCGCACCAACGAGCAAAAGGCGAACATCCTGAAACAGATCCAGAAGACCAATACGTTCCAGGGTCTGCTTTACGCGAGCAAGTTCCTCGACGCGAGCGACCAGGCCGTGAAATCGGCAGCCGCTTATGCCGTAGCCAACATCGCAATGGCCAACCCGAACTATACGGGCGACAACGTGAAGGCCTTCCTGAACCGCATCATGGGTATGCTGGACGGTGAGGATGCCCGTTATGAGATCGACGCCATCAAGACCCATCTGGGCAAGATGGCCGACGAGACCGGCTTTGTCTCTATCTTCAACGGCAAGGACCTGACCGGCTGGAAGGGATTGGTAGAGAACCCGATCGCCCGGGCGAAAATGAAACCGGCGCAATTGGCGAAGGCACAGGAGAAGGCCGACGAGAACATGCGTCGCGACTGGAAGGTTGAGAACGGCCTGTTGGTGTTCGACGGCAAGGGCTACGATAACCTCTGTACCGTTAAGCAATATGGCGACTTCGAGATGTATGTCGACTGGATGCTCGACCCGAAGGGTCCGGAGGCCGACGCCGGTATTTACCTGCGCGGTACGCCACAAGTCCAGATCTGGGATACGGCCCGTGTCAATGTCGGCGCGCAAGTCGGCTCAGGCGGCCTCTACAACAACCAGGTGAACGAGAGCAAGCCATCGAAGGTGGCCGACAACAAGCTGGGTAAATGGAACAGCTTCTACATCAAGATGGTGGGCGACCGCGTCACGGTTGTCTTGAATGGCGAGAAGGTGGTCGACAACGTCATCCTCGAGAACTACTGGGATCGCAAGCTGCCGATCTTCCCGATCGAGCAGATCGAGCTCCAGGCACACGGCAGCAAGGTTTACTATCGCGATATCTACATCAAGGAGTTGAAGAGCCAGGAGCCGTTCGTCCTCTCTGACGAGGAGAAGAAGGCGGGCTTCAAGGTGCTGTTCGACGGCACGAACATGCACGAGTGGACCGGCAACACGACCGACTACATCCTGGAGGACGGTTGCATCTCCTGCGTGCCGAGCCAGAGCTTCGGCGGCAACCTCTATACGAAGAATGAGTACGCGAACTTCATCTATCGCTTCGAGTTCCAGCTGACGCCGGGCGCCAACAACGGTGTCGGCATCCGGACCCCGCTGGAGGGCGACGCCGCCTATGTCGGCATGGAGGTACAGGTACTGGATTGCGAGAACCCGATCTACAAGGACATCACGCCCCTGCAGCACCACGGCTCGGTCTACGGCATCCTGCCTTCAGGCGAGAAGCATAAGGAGGCGATGAAGCCGGTCGGCGAGTGGAACACCGAGGAGATCATGGCCGATGGCGACCACATCCGCGTCACCCTGAACGGCGTGGTGATCGTCGACGGTAACATCCGCGACGCCGTGAAGAACGGTACGCCCGACGGCAAGGAGCATCCGGGCCTCTTCAACAAGAAGGGCCACATCGGCTTCCTGGGCCACGGCTCGCCCGTCAAGTTCCGCAATATCCGCATCAAGGAGTTGAAATAAGTACTGGCGATAACCGCTAATCAATAAGAAGGGCGAACGACGGATCACACGATCCCCGTTCGCCCTTCCGCTTACCCATCCCCCGCCCTCCCCTAAAAATAATCCGTCCAACCCCTTGCGAGTCAGAACAAAATTCCTACCTTAGGGGGACAAATCCATAATTCATAAGCTTATGAGAAAGTCTGATTCTTTTTGGAAAACGATCACGCCATGTCTCGTTTTCATCCTGGCGGTCATCGCCAACGCATGCGACGACACCCAAAGCTATCCCGTCCCGGGCGGAGAGGAGATCGTCGTCAAGGACGACAAGATACAGTCTCCTGGATGGCTGGTGCAGGTGGTGGACTCGGTCGCCACGGGACGGGTAGGCGCTTACGACGGGTTCATCCCGTGGGTCTACCTCGTCGAAATCAGGGGAGAAAACTATGTCATCGTTTGGGATCACGCCAATTCCAGCCTGGAGAACGGCAACCTGATCTATACCTTGTCGGGCGAGCGTGTCCTGTATTCGAAGGAGAATGATCTCTTTTGGGTTATATGCAACAGTCCAGATAAATACCGGATCGCGCCCGAGCCTTGAGAGCCATTCCCTCGACGGAATGGCGCCGCTGGCTCTCAGGAATCCCATTCCCGACACGGAATGGCACCGCTGGCACTCAGGAATCCCATTCCGTCGACAGAATGGCGCCGCCGACACTCAGGAATCCCATTCCGTCGACAAAATGGCGCCGCCGACACTCAGGAATCCCATTTTGTCGACAAAATGGCGCCGCCGACACTCAGGAACGCCATTCCGTCGACAAAATGGCGGACGAGAGGAAAACAACAAGGATTTTATCAACTTAAAACAGTTATAATATGAGAACACTTACTGTATTGATTTTCATTTCAGTGAAAAAGCTCAACGCAGCCGAGTACCTGAACCTGATGAGCCGCCTGCGCGTGCTGATCGAGACCGCGACGCCGGAGGCCCTGGGCCTGACCGCCGCCGAGTTCGCGGAGTTCACCGAGCTGGTGGACAAGCTGCAACGGCGGGTCAACTGGACGTCGTCGAGCGAGCTGACCGAGACGCTCGACCTGCTCGACAAGCAACGCGACAACCTGCTGTCTCTCCTCTTCGGCGTCATCAGCAGCTACACGAGCCTGCCCGACACCGCCCTGGGCAAGGCGGCCATCTGGCTCGAGCGCGTCACCCGCCCCTACAAGAGCATCCAGACCGCCCCGGCGCAGCAGGAGAGCGTCCAGATCAATGGCCTCTTGCTCGACCTCGAGGCTGAGGAGGCGAAGACACACCTGGCGACGCTGCACCTGACCGAGCAGGTCGCCGAGCTGAAGACGATCAACGACCAGTACGTCGCGCTCACCGCCCAACGGGCCCGCGACGCGGAGGCCGACAAGCAGGCACCGGTAGCCGACCTGCGCAAGCAGATCGACCCGCTCTATGAGGCGATCCGGGTCATCACGCTGTCCGAGAGCGTCTGCGCCCCGACCGAGGTGACCGCCGAGTTCATCCTGGGCTTCAACGCGACCCTCCGCGAGGTAAACAACCTCTACAACATCCGGAGCGGCAAGACGCAAGAGGAATCGCCCGACCCCGTCCTGCCGGGCACCGACCCGACCGATCCCGACGACGGGGAGACCACCGACCCGGACGATGGCGGCGGCACGCCGGGAGATATCTGATCACGCCAAGGGCGGTGTGTCTTTGCCACACCGCCCCATTTTTTCCCCTTAACGCCAAAATCCCGTCAATGGCAATCCGCCTCGTCGCAAGGCGCTCCAGGAGTCTCGAACTCGATCGTGCAATGGCCGATCCCCTCGGCATGGAAGAGCGCCTTCAGCTCACGCTTCACGCCGGCCATCTCCTCCAGGCTATCGACCACCACATGAAGCGTCGCCGCGTTCTCGGTCGTGCTGATGGCCCAGACATGCAGGTGATGCCACCCCCTCAGGGCCGGCACGGCATCGAGCCGCGTCCGCAACCGCTCCAGATCGACCGACGAGGGCACCGCGTCGATCGACAGGTAAAGACTCTCGCGCAGCAGGTTGAAGGTCGAGACCAGGATCACCACGGCGATCGCCAGGCTCACGGCCGTATCGACCCACGCCCAGCCGGTATAACGGATCACGAGGCCCGAGATCACGACACCGACCGACACCAGCGTATCCATCAGCATGTGGAGGAAAGCGCCACGCACGTTCAGGTCCCTCTTCCGGTCGCGCGTCAGGAGCCAGGTCGTCAGGCCGTTCACGACGATCCCCACGCCGGCGGTCCAGCTGATCGCCAGCCCGGAGAGCGGCTGCGGATGCCTCAGCCGGTAAACACTCTCGATGATGATCGCCCCGACCGCGACCAGCAGGATGACCGCGTTGACCAGCGAGATCAGGATGGTCGATTTCTTATAGCCATAAGTGAAATGCGCGCTGACCGGTTGCCTCGCCAGCCGGAAGGCGACCAGCGCCAGGACGAGGCTGAACACGTCGCTCAGGTTGTGGCCGGCGTCCGAGAGCAGTCCCAGCGAATGATAAAGCAAGCCAACGACAGCCTCCACCCCCACGAAAAGCAGGTTGAGCACGATGCAAACGATAAAAATCCTGTTCAACGAGCCGCCCGCCTCGGGCAGCCCGTGATGATGATGATGATGTCCCATAAATCGCCTAATCTTTTTCCCGCGAAGATACGTCATTTATCCCTTCCGGCCCTCACGGCAGCCGGGAAACCCAATTAAAAGTAAGGGCATAAATCCACGGAACAAATACTTTTACTACCTTCGCGCCCGGAAAAAAGGAGACAGATGGAACAGCAAACGGAAGAGACACGATTGATCCGGAAAATCGAGGAGAAGGTCAAGAAGGCGATATTCGACTATGGACTGATCGACGAGGGCGACCGCCTGTTGGTGGGGCTCTCGGGCGGAAAGGACTCGTTGGCGCTTGTCGACCTGCTCGGACGCCGCTCGCGGATCTTCAATCCCCGCTTCGAGGTGGTGGTAGCCCATGTGGTCATGAGCAATATCCCTTACGCCTCCGACATCGACTACCTGCGCTCGTGCGCCGAGGCCTACGGCTTCCCCTTCATCCTGCACGAGACCCGCTTCGACGCCTCGACCGACCGGCGCAAGTCGCCCTGTTTCCTCTGCTCATGGACCCGCCGGAAGGCGCTGTTCGAGATCGCCAAGCGGGAAGGTTGCGGCAAGATCGCCCTCGGCCATCACCAGGACGACATCCTGGAGACGCTGCTGATGAACCTGACCCACCAGGGCGCTTTCGGCACGATGCCGCCCCGCCTCAAGATGGACAAGTTCGACATGACGCTCATCCGGCCGCTCTGCCTGGTCAAGGAGGCGGAGCTGGCGGCGATGGCCCAGGCGCTCGGCTACAGGAAGCAGCTCAAGAACTGCCCCTACGAGTCCGGTTCTAGCCGCTCGGAGATGAAGCAACTCCTGTCCCGGCTGGAGGCGGCCAATCCCGATGCCCGCTCGAGCCTCTGGAACAGCATGAGCAACATCCAAACCGATTATTTACCCCATAAAATAAAATAGATATGCAAGGAGTTTATACGATTTTAATGCTAATCGTCTCGAACATCTTCATGACCTGCGCCTGGTACGGGCATTTGAAGATGAAACAACAATTCAGCTGGTTTGAGCACCTGCCCCTGATCGGCGTGATCCTCTTCAGCTGGTTCCTGGCCTTTTTCGAATACTGTTTTCAGGTGCCCGCCAACCGGATCGGCTTCCGCGAGAACGGCGGCCCGTTCAGCCTGATCCAGCTCAAGGTGATCCAGGAGGTAATTACGCTGGTCGTCTTCGTCGGCTTCAGCACGATCGCGTTCAAGGGCGAGTCGTTCAAATGGAACCATGCCCTAGCCTGCCTCTTCCTGGTGGCCGCTGTTTATCTGGTCTTCAAGAAATGAGAATATCTCCCGTTCCTGATCGGGATGAAACCACGTGATTCGCGGGTCGCGCCTGAACCAAGTCATCTGCTTGCGGGCGTAGACCCGCGAGTCGCGTTTGATCTTCTCCACGGCCATCTCGAGCGTCCAGGTGCCGTCGAAATAGTTGAACAGCTCCTTATAACCGACCGTGTTCAAGGCGTTCAAGTGGCGGAAAGGATAGACCCGCCGTGCCTCCTCGAGCAGGCCATCGGCCATCATCTGGTCCACCCGACGGTTAATGCGGTCGCACAGCTCCTCACGCTTGCGGGCCAGACCCACCTGAATGATCCGGAAGTCCCGCCGCTTGGGCTGGTTCGTCCGCAAGGAAGAATAGGGCACGCCCGCCTGCCGGCAAATCTCGATCGCGTGAACCACCCGCTTATAATTGTTACGGTCCACCTGGTCGTAATGAACCGGATCGGCCCTTTTCAACTCCTCCAGCAGATAATCCAGCCCCTTCTCCTCATAATCGCGCCAGGCGGCCTCACGGACCTCAGGACGGACCGTCGGGATATCGTCGATCCCCTTGCATACGGCATCGATATACATCATTGAGCCGCCGGTCATGACCACCGTCGGGATCGAACGATGTAACTCATGGATCAAGGCGATCGCCTCCTCCTCAAAATTGCTGGCGCTGTAATAGTCGTGAATGGAGAGCGTGCCGACGAAGTAATGCTTGACACGGCTCATCTGCTCCGGGGTTGGAGCGGCCGTGCCGACAGGCAGCTCACGGAAAAGCTGACGGGAATCGGACGAGAGAATGGGCGAGCCGAACCGCTCCGCCACACGCAAGCTCAATTCCGTTTTTCCGACTCCCGTCGGCCCCAATAAGACGATCAGGTTATTCATCAATAACGGTCGTCATCGTAGGGGTTATCCATCGGACCGTCGCCCAGGCCCTCGAAGCCCTCGCGATCCAACTCGTCGATATCATATTCCGAATCCCCATAAAAATCCTCACCCAGATCGGATGAGCCACTATTTTTCGACTCGAACTCATCGAACGAGATCAGTTGGGCCGGCGCATTACCCACGGACTTCGTGCAGACCGCCTCTTTCAGGTCCTGACCCGGAATGATCTCGCGCAACTCCATAAAGAAAGCCCGTTCCGTCATGTTGTCGAACACGAAAAGGAGACGTTGTCCCTCCTCCTCGACCAGCTCGTCGAGACGGGTCTCCGCCATGGTATAACTGTCCTCGTCGGATGTGGTATCCATCTCGACCAATGTCACCTCGGTCCGCTTGCTCCAGTCGTCATCACAGATAAAGAATGAGTCCATCTGATCCTTCGAATACTTAACGGAATCGAGGATTATATTACGCAAATCCAGAAATGTCGCCTCAGAATCGATCCGGATCTCACGTTTGAAATCGTCCACCTCGTCTGACAGCATAAGAAATCTGTAAATCATAATCGCATCTTAATTTTTTTTGTTCGCCCAAAAGTAATAAAAATATTAATGCGCGGCCGTATTGACCGGAAAAGTTTATAGGGCGCTACCCGAACATCGAGAGACAAAAAAATCCCCGGCGGTCGTCAACGTACCGTCGGGGATTCCTCTTATTTCATGAATCGCCTACTTGAACACGAAACGGAACAGGTCGTTACCGTTCGCGTAGAGCAGCAGGGCGAACAGGATCGCCATACCGGCCATCTGGGCATATTCCAGGAACTTGTCGCTTGGCTTACGACGAGCGATCACCTCATAGAGCAGGAACATCACGTGGCCACCATCCAACGCCGGGATCGGCAGGATATTCATGAAGGCCAGGATAATCGACAGGAAGGCTGTCTGCATCCAGAAGGCCCGCCAGTTCCACGTGTCGGGGAAGATGCTACCGATCGTGGCAAAACCACCCAGGCTCGACGCGCCCTCTTTCGTGAAGACATACTGCATATCGCTCACGTAACCTTTCAGCGTATTGATCCCTAACTTCACGCCGGCCGGGAAAGATGCCAGGAAGCCATAAGTACGGGTCTCGGTCTGATAAAGATCCGTCGGCAGGCAAGCTCCCACACCGATACGGCCCAATGAGTCGGGCACCAACGAAGCCGAACGCAACTCGCCGTCGCGATAATAACCGAGCGTAATCTCCTTCGACTTGTTATCGGCCAACATCGCCGCCGCCTCATAATAGGTCACGACCGGCACATCATTGATCGATACGACGCTATCGCCCGGCTGCATTCCCGCCTGGGCCGCCGGCATATCGTCGGCCGACAAGTTCTTCACCACCATCGGGAAGCGATAGGCCGCGAAACCCTGCTTGTCGCGCAACACACGCTGCATCATATCATCGGGAATCGGAATAACCGTCTCTACGCCATCACGCAAAACAGTCACGTTATGAGCCTCGACCACCTTCCTCAGGCAATCCTCGTTATAACGCTCCAGCTCCTCATCATCGGCACGCAACAGGATATCGCCATCCCGAAAGCCCACATTGATAAAGGTCTCGCTGAAATCCATACCCTGCTTGACATTCTTCAACGGCAGGTAAGTATCGCCCCAGGCGAACAACACCATCGAATAGATGAACAACGCGAGAATGAAATTGAACAGCACACCGCCAACCATGATCATCAAACGTTGGCCCGCGGGCTTAGAGCGGAACTCGTAGGGTTGCGCCGGTTGCGCCATCTGCTCCTTATCCATGCTCTCGTCGATCATGCCGGAGATCTTACAATAGCCACCAAGCGGCAACCAACCGATACCGTATTCCGTATCGCTATTCTTCGGCTTAAACTTGAACAAAGAGAACCAGGGGTCAAAGAAGAGGTAGAACTTCTCCACTCTCACCTTAAACAGCCGGGCAAAAATAAAATGCCCGAACTCATGCACCAACACCAATAAGGACAAGCTCAAAATAAGCTGAAGGGCCTTAATCAAAATAGTCTCCATCTGTTTTTACTGAATCTTTCTTCTATATTATATAATCTATCTTTTCTATTTTCAACCAATCTATTTCCCGATCAACCCAGCGGCGACACGACGCGCCTCGGCATCCGTCCGTACGTAATCCTCGTAGGTCGGTTTCTCCAGAAAGGCGACACGCCCCATCGTCTCCTCGATCACGTCGCTCATCCGCAAGAAACCGATCTCATCCCGCAGGAAAGCGGCGACAACCACCTCGTTGGCCGCATTCAGGACACACGGCGCATTACCACCCCGACGGGCCGCCTCGAAAGCGAAAGCGAGGTTGCGGAAACGCTTCATATCCGGCTCCTCGAACGTCAAGGTATTGTACTGGTTGAAATCCAACCGGGGCGCCATGCTCTTCAACCGTTTCGGGAAAGAGAAAGCGTAAGCGATCGGCAACTTCATGTCGGGAATACCCAACTGAGCGATCACCGCACCATCCTCGAACTGTACCATCGAATGAATGACCGACTGCGGATGCACGACGATCTGGATCTGGTCCGGTGTCATCCCGAACAGCCATTTCGCCTCGATCATCTCGAAGCCCTTATTCATCATTGAAGCGGAATCGATCGTGATCTTGGCACCCATCGTCCAGTTCGGATGCTTCAGCGCCTGCGCTTTCGTCACATGCGCCAGCTCTTCGAGCGATTTGCTCCGGAAAGGACCACCCGAGGCGGTGAGCAATATCTTCTCGACCGGGTTATCGCCTGCGCCTGTTAAACACTGGAAAATGGCGGAATGTTCAGAATCGACAGGCAGGATAGGCACCCGATACTCCTCGGCCAGGCCCATGATCAACTCGCCGGCGACCACCAGGGTCTCCTTATTGGCCAAGGCGATCGCCTTGCCCTTCTTGATCGCCTCGATCGTCGGCCGCAAGCCGGCATAACCGACCATCGCGGTCAGGACCATATCGATCGGCTCCATCTGGACCACCTGGGCGATCGCCTCCGAGCCGGCCCAGACCTTTATAGGCAGATCCTCGAGCGCCTCTTTCAGCTCCGGATACTTGGTCTCGTTCGCAATCACGACCACCTCCGGCATATATTTTCGTGCCTGCTCGATCAGCAGGTCCACCTGATTGTTGGCGGTCAGGGCATAGACCTCGAACAGGTCCGGATGCTCATCTACCACCTCCAGGGCTTGGGTTCCGATAGAGCCTGTCGAACCCAATATGGCTAAATGTCTTTTCATCGTATTCAAAATGCTATATAATCTTCCGGGTTAACCGGCACACCTTTATACCATAACTCAAAATGCAAGTGAGGCCCGGTCGTCTCCTCGCCCGTATTGCCCACGGTGGCGATCACCTCGCCGGCAATCACCTGGTCGCCCACACGCCTCAACAGGGTCTCATTATGCTTATAGACCGAGATAAATCCATTCTTGTGTTGTAACTGGATCACATAACCATGCTCCACGTCGTATCCCGTATAGACCACGGTGCCCTCCATCACGGCCAAGACACCCTCGCGGGGAGCCGCGACCAGATCGACACCGAAATGGCGCTTATCCTCCTGGAACGAGGAAGAGACTACGCCCCTATTGACCGGCTTATAGAAATAGACACCCTCGACAACCACCTTGTCGGGATTATTCAAGACCGTCAGGTTATACTTCTCCTCATCCTCAAACTTCTGGACAAAAGCCTGCTCCTCCTCACTACGGGGAATCTCATAATCGGAATTATTGCGGGCCAGCGAGTCGATCTCGCGGATCGAGTCGACCGACATCGTCCCGGAAAGGATACCCGAGACATTTCGCAGGTACAAGGAATGGATCTCCAGCATACGTTCCAGTGAATCGGCCCGCAGCGCGTTCTGCATGATCTCCTTACGCACCTCGACATCCAAATAGCCCGGCAAATAGTTTCGGATCGGGGTCATGATGATAATCACCGAGGTGATCACCACCAGCAGGAACGCGAAAAGCCCCAAAAGGGCGAACGCGGACAACTGGGACAAGCGGAAGGTCCAGACCTCCTCGAGTGTTCCCTCGTTGATGACCGACAATTTATACTTGAAGCGGATCCTCCGCCAAAATGATTTCTTGTTCCGATTCTTACCCTTCTCTCTCATCCTCTACCATCCTTTCATCCATTCAGATCGAGCAGACCTTCCGGTACCGATACCAGCAGGCTTTTCTCCTCCGGATTGATCTCCAGAATCAACTCCTCGGCCGCCGGGAAAATCAGCTCCTGTCCATCCTTTTCTATATGAAACAGCACGTTGACCGTGCTCTCGTCAACAGCCACGATCGTGCCCAGCTCTCCATTCTCCTCATCGATCACCCGATAGCCCACGAAATCGTCCCAAGCCATCTCACCCGCCAGGTCGTCTCTCGAGACGGCATCGAGCGGCAGATAGGCCTCCTTGTTAACAAAGGGACGGACCGCCTCGTCGGTGTCCAAGCCATCAAACTTGAGCAAGACAACCGAATCGCTCTTATAGCGAAAACTCTCCACAAAGAAGGGCACCAGGATACCATCCATATCGCAAACGACATAAGGATCTTCCATCTCCTCTAGCGCGTCAAAGTCGCCCCGGGTGGTCAAGGCAATCTCGCCTTTCACCCCATGCGGTTTGGCGAACTGCCCAACCTTGAATACCTCTTCCTTCCGAATCATCTCTTTTCCTTTCGATTATTATATTCAAATCCTCGTAATTCGAGCGCCCAGACGGTTCAACCGCTGGTCGATATTCTGATAGCCACGATCGATCTGGTCGATATTCTGGATCACGCTCGTTCCCTCGGCGCTCATCGCCGCGATCAGCAACGCGATACCCGCCCGGATATCCGGCGAGACCATCGTCGATCCCCGCAACTTGAAACGGTTACCCAAACCGATCACCGTCGCCCGGTGCGGGTCGCAAAGGATAATCTGCGCACCCATATCGATCAACTTGTCCACGAAGAACAGGCGGCTCTCAAACATCTTCTGGTGAATCAGGACGCTACCGACCGCCTGTGTCGCGACGACCAGGAAAACGCTCAAAAGGTCGGGTGTCAGGCCCGGCCAGGGCGCGTCGGCGATCGTCATGATCGAGCCGTCGATAAAGGTCTCAATCTGATAAGAGTCGTGCCGCGGGATAAAGATATCATCGCCCCGCTGCTCGACCGTAATACCCAATCGGCGGAACGAGTCGGGAATGATCCCCAACTGCCGGTAGCCCGTCTCCTTGATCGTGATCTCCGAGCCGGTCATCGCCGCCATACCGATAAAGCTGCCCACCTCGATCATATCCGGCAGGATCGTATGCTCGGCCCCGGCCAACGCCTCCACCCCGTCGATCGTCAACAGGTTGGAACCGACACCCGAGATCCGTGCGCCCATCCGGTTCAAGAGGGCGGAAAGCTGCTGCAAATAGGGCTCGCAAGCGGCGTTGTAGATCGTTGTCCGGCCCTTGGCCAGGACAGCGGCCATCAGGATATTGGCCGTTCCGGTGACCGACGCCTCGTCGAGCAACATATAGGTACCCTCCAAGCGTTTCGCCCGGACCTCATAGACATGCCGGTCGGCGTCGTAATTGAAGCAAGCCCCCAATTTCTGGATGCCCACGAAATGGGTGTCCAAACGCCGGCGTCCGATCTTGTCGCCACCCGGCTTCGGGATCAACGCCTGCCCAAAACGGGCAACCAACGGCCCGACAATCATGACCGAGCCTCGTAACGAGCCACTTCTCTTCACGAAATCATCGGTACGCATATACGAGAGGTCCACCTCATCCGCCTGAAAAGCATACGAGCCGGGCGACAGGCGCTCGACCTTCACCCCCATATCGCTCAACAGCTGGATCAGGTTATTGACATCCAGGATATCCGGTATGTTATGGATAACGACTCTCTCAGGCGTAAGCAACGTGGCGCAAATCACCTCAAGCGCCTCGTTCTTGGCGCCTTGCGGAACGATCTCGCCACTCAACCGATGCCCTCCATCTATGACGAACGAGCTCATCTGCCTTTATTGCGTGAATAATTGTTCTTGCGGTTACCGCCGTTGTTGTTACGGCCCAGGATCTCACGGCTCTCCGCCAATTTGTGCTCCTCCTCATTCAGGACGATAGCGCCACCCGAAAGCTCATCGAGGTCCTTGAAAATCTTGCGGTCGTCGACCGTCTCCTTGTTCCAGGTCAGGAACGATTTCTTCATCTGCGTCGCCAGCAGACGAACCAGCTGATCCTTCTCAGGCCCATCCTCCAACTCAGTGGCCTTGCGGATCATCAGTTCCAAAGTCTTACCATAATGGCGATAGCGGATACGGTTCGTGTTATAGGGGATACGAGGCGGCTTCTGGTTCAGGTTCTCGCGTTTAACGATCTCGTAAGGGTAATCGATATCCAGCTTGAAATCAGACATGATCGCCAGATGGTCCCAAAGGATATGCTTGAAATCGTTCACGTCGCGCAGGTGGGGAAACATATTTCCCATGATATTTATAATCGTGTTCGCGCAACGTTTCCGCTCCTCACGGTCCTCAATCGTCACGCAATAATCCACCATATTTTGGATGTTGCGACCATATTCGGGCAACACCAATCTCTCTTCTTCCGTATTATACTTCATTCCAATTCTTATTGTTTCCCGCGAATTTAAGGAACTTATGGAAGTTACGCAAATAACTCCCGTTCATTAGCGTCGCTTCCATAAGTCATTTTCCCGGGTGCGGGAGGACAAGGATTATTCACTCAACGAGTTAATCACCTCCTGATTGATCGCCCGGATCTCAGCCTCATTGATTTTAATCACTTTCCGGTCGTAAGTCATCAGGCCATTTACCTCACCCTCGACATCGGTGGTCTGCGTATAGACGGCAGCCGAGAATCCTCTTTGTACCAATTGTTTCAATTGTTTAGCATATTTTATATACTCGGCGGTCACCTCCTCGCCATTCTTGAACTGGATATAACCCCAATTCCGCTTGTTCCACCAGAGGTGATCCTCTACCGGCAAGCCAATGCCACCATACTCGCCCAGCACGTTCACACGGGCCGGATCAAAGAGATACATCTCGGGCGCCGGATAGTTGTGCAGGTCGAGCATATCGCCACACGCACGATGGTTACCGCCACTGGCCGGGTTCACCAGACGAGAGGGATCGTAAGTCTTGGTCCACTCGACAACCTTTTCCGTATCAAATTGTCCCCAAGCCTCGTTGAACGGTACCCAAACCACGACTGACGGGTTCGATACGCAGAGATCCATGATCTCTTTCCACTCCTGGTAATAGTTCCGGACCGACTCCGCCGTACGGGCCTTGTCCGTTCCCTCATTGTAGGTACGGGCCGCCCACTGGTTACCCATATCGCCGCTTGGCATATCCTGCCAAACCAACATTCCCTCCTTGTCGCAATGATAATACCAACGAGCGGGCTCCACCTTCACGTGCTTACGGATCATGTTGAATCCCCACGCTTTCGTCTTCACGATATCGAAACGCAACGCCTCGTCGGTCGGCGCCGTATAAAGACCATCAGGCCACCAGCCCTGATCGAGCGGACCATACTGGAAAAGCGCTTTATTGTTCAGGCACATACGGACGATGCCATTCGCGTCGCGCTGGGTTGAGATCTTGCGGAAAGCGGCATACGACATCGCCTCGTCGACCCGCTTGCCATCCTCGAGCAAGGTCACCCGCATGTCATACAAATGAGGATTCGAAGGCTCCCAAAGAACAGGATTCTCCAGGCCTAACCGCAAGGTTGAGCCCGGTACGCCTTTCGACGTAGCGACGGTCTTGCCCTGGTCGAGCAGCTCGACAGTCACGACCGTCCCCGGCTCTACGCATGACGTGGAGACCGTCACGTTCATCACCTCATTATCGATATCTGGAATCGACTTGACCGCCGTGATGTGAGTAGCGGCAACCGGCTCCAACCAGACCGTCTGCCAGATACCTGTCACAGGCGTGTACCAGATTCCTTCCGGATTGGCCACCTGCTTTCCGCGAGGCTGGAAGCCCTTATCGCTCGGGTCCCATACACGAACCGTCAATTCCTGCTTGCCCGAGCGGTTCAAATAGGGTGTCACGTCGAACGTAAACGGCGTATAACCGCCCTGGTGCGAACCAATCAGAACATCGTTGACAAACACCTCCGCACGCCAATCGACTGCCCCAAAATGCAGCAACACCGTTCTCCCTTTCCAACCGGACGGCACCGTGAACGAGCGCTTGTACCACAACTCCTTCTCGGCGCCCACCTCTTTCTGTACGCCCGACAAGGACGACTCGACGGCGAAGGGCACCAGGATCTTGCCGTCGTAAGCCACAGGCTCCGCCTCGCCTTTCGCACGGATCGCGTAATCCCACTCGCCATTCAGGTTCATCCACTCGCCCCGCGTCAGCCCCGGCCGCGGATACTCGGGCAATACGTTCGCTGGGTCGAGGCTCTCCGCCCACTGAGTCTTGATCTTGTCGCCCTTCGGGCTCCAGCCCTCCTGGCCATAAGCGAGCAAAGCGCAAGCGGCCAACAGGCTCAACACAATTTTTCTCATGATACTTCTCTTTAAAAATTAACAATTTGTTTTTAGACCTACAAATATACGCGACAATCCGCTTTTCTTCGCCCGACTCCCGAGAAAAAAGGGCCAAAAACAATCGCCAATTCCTCCAGCTGGAGAACAAGTTATTGATGCTTATGAACGATAGCCATAAACTCATCGCCTGTTATCGTCTCCTTCTCCAACAAGTAAGAGGCAGCGTCATGCATGATCTCCAAATTCCCGGAAATAATCTCCTTGGCCTTCTGGTGCGCCTCACGGATTACGGACAATACCTCACGATCGACCTCGGCCGCTGTCTCTGACGAGCACGCCAACGAGGTGTCGCCTCCCAGATAGGCATTGTTTACCGTCTCCAACATCATCATGTCGTATTTATCGCTCATGCCGTATCGGGTCACCATCGCGCGCGCCAGGCGAGTGGCCTGCTCGATATCGTTGGAAGCGCCCGTACTGACCGTTCCGATGATCACCTCCTCGGCGGCACGACCGCCTGTCAAGGTCACGATCCGGTTAAACAGATCCTCCCGACTCAACAAGACCTGCTCACCACTGTCGACCTGCATCGTGTATCCCAAAGCCCCGGATGTCCGCGGAACGATCGTAATCTTATGGACCGGAGCGGAATGGCTTTGTGCCGCCGCTACCAGGGCATGACCAATCTCATGGTAGGAGACGATCCTCTTTTCCCCGGCGGAAAGGACCTTTCCCTTCTTTTGGGCACCGGCGATCACCGTTTCCACGCTCTCCTCCAAATCAGAGGTTACGACCTCGTGCCTGCCCTGACGAACCGCCAGCAAGGCCGCCTCATTGACAATATTGGCCAATTCCGCTCCCGACGAGCCTGCCGTCGCCCGTGCCACAAGATCCAAATCAATAGCACGATGCCGTACCTTTTTCAGATGGACCTCCAAGATCGCTTTTCTTCCTTCCAGATCGGGCAATTCCATCTGGATACGACGGTCGAAACGTCCCGGGCGCAACAAGGCCTTATCCAGGCTTTCCGGGCGGTTGGTAGCCGCCAGGATCACCACGCCCTTACGGCCATCGAAACCATCCATCTCGGTCAGGAGCTGGTTCAACGTCTGCTCACGCTCGTCGTTCGCGCCCATGCCACTCTCACGGCGCTTGCCAATAGCGTCGATCTCGTCGATGAAAATGATGCAAGGCGCCTTCTCATTGGCCTGCCGGAACAGATCACGTACCTTGGCGGCACCCATACCCACAAACATCTGGACAAACTCAGATCCTGAGATGGCAAAGAAAGGAACCTTCGCCTCTCCAGCGACAGCACGGGCGATCAACGTCTTTCCTGTTCCCGGAGGTCCAACCAGCAACGCTCCCTTAGGCAATGAGGCGCCGATCTCAGTATATCTCGTCGGGTTATGCAGGAAATCCACAATCTCACGCAACGCCTCCTTGGCCTCCTCCTGGTCGGCGACATCCTGAAAGGTTGTCGTCACCTCAGCGTCCGCATAAATTTTGGCGCCACTGTTCCCAAACGACATGAAATTGCCCCCGCTTCCCATCCGGGATTGGATCAACCGATTCGTATGTCGCCAGATCAGATAAAAAATAAGGCCCGGCAAGACCCACAACAAAAAGAAATTCAACAAGGGCGAGTTCTCTTGGGGAACGATCCTGTTGAAAGCGATCTTGCCACCCTCGTTCGGGCTCTTGGCCTCCAACAAACGGTCCACCAGTTGCGGATCCTCGATCAGGCCGGTTTGATAATTGACCTGCTTCCCCTCTTCATCCGCCGTAAAATAAATCTGGGTCATTCTTGATCACGACGTTCCTGACCTGTCCCTCCTCCACTTTCGACAAGAAAGAGCCGTAATCGATCGGCACGATCTTCCGGTCCGTCAGGCCAGGAACGATCAAGCCATTCAAGAATAAGATAACTAGAATCGCGACCAAGGCGCCCATATAGGGGTTACCCCGTCGCGTCGGTTGGTTCTGTACCTCCTGTTTCATAATATTTCCCTCTTTAATATATCGGTCACAAAGATCACGATAGTCTTGTTGGAAGATGTTATCCATTCCGTCTCAAAACTGTCCCATATGGACACGACCTGAAGATTTTCCCTATCGTTTAAGGAGAAAATTTCTCCTGAGCATGGCTAAAATTTCCTCCGAAAGAGATCTCAATCCCCTTCGAAGGAAACTCCAATCCTTTCCGGACAAAACTCCAGTCCTTTTCGGACAAAACTGACACCTTTCCCGAACAGGAATCCAGGACGCATCGCAGTAAAAATTCCATCACACTGCAGTGTATTTGGATTTTCACCGCAGTGAAACAAAAAATGGGCTATTACGCATATCAAGCGGCACAAAACAAAACGAGGCCCACAAGCAAACGCCTATGGACCTCGCAAGCATTATGATCAACGAGAATTTACCAACTGATCTTTATGAACTTGTTCTCCCAAGGGGCGAAATCAAGTGAGGCGTCGCTGATGGGCGCGCCAACCACATCACGCTCCTCGATCGATTGGATGGCGATCTTATCGGAGGTCGCCTCGAACCGGGCCGGCTTGCCGTCGATCTCACGCAGTTGCAACATCACGGCACGCTCACCCTCGACTGGCCGCATATTCACCAGAAGCAGGTTTTGCGGAACAATCTTCAGGAGTGACGCGGCAGGGAATCCGGCAGTTGACCGCTCGTCGGCCTGAAGGACACGGGTCAGGAAAGGAATCCGGTTCTCCCAGGCAAAACGGGTAGCGTAGCCGATCGAGTTGTCGGTCGACGAGGTAATGAAATAGCTCCACTGCAACTCACCCATCTGGTCGGCGTTGAAATTGGTCACCCAATAGTTGTTCATCGGCCACGAGTACATATTCGTGCTCTGTGGCACGGCTCCCGCCTCATAACGGCCCGTATTGATGGCTCCAAACTGCATCAACGGGATCTCCGGACTGCCCATAACCACTTGCGAGCGCTCGCTCCGGGCAGTGGCGAAATTCTGCACCGTGTACCAGTCGTTAGAGGAGCCCGGAATCTGGTCCACACCCGCCTCTATGTTACCTCCCGGCACGTCCAGATGGATCTTGCCCGCCTCCACCTCATAAGGGAAAGCGATATAGATGGCCTCAGGATCGGTCACCGCCTTCTTGCGCAGACGATAAACCACCTCGATCTTCTTCTCTACGTTATAGACACGATACTCTACCATCAGGTTGTTCGGTTCACGACCGGCGACCGTCTCGCCCCGGAAACGATAAGTATCCCAGATCGGTCCCTTCTCGTAGCGCTCGAAGCGGATCCGTTCCGGACGGCGACGCAAGAACTGTGGCGCCGTATATTTCTCCATCGGATGACGGCTGTCTATGATCTCGTAAATGAACTCACCCATCTCCCACTCAGCGTCGGCTGAGAGGAGTGGCTTACCCAACGCCTTGTCATACAGCTGATGGATCGTTCCCCGAGACGGATCGAAATCGATCGTGTACCATTCGTTCTCCACACGCTTGTCGGCCAACTTATCGGCAGCAACGACAGCGGGACGGGGCTCGTCGAGCACCTCTACCCGATATCTCGCATAACCCAAGGCCGGCACGTCTTTCACATAAAGGCACCAATAGGTTCCGTCCGAGCGGCTCTCGCCCGCCTGAGCCGGGATCTCATGACCCGCCTCATCGACAATCCGGAAAGCCTTCTCCTTCGGCAGGATCTGATGATCGATATAGACCTTGGCGATACCGCTATAACTCCAGTTTAAGGTGTTGAAGACCGCGATCGAGGGAACATTAGCCTTCGGAACAAAAGATTGCAAGAGGCCCATCGTGTTCTCGCCCAACAAACCGGCATAACGATAGGCTTCCCAGGCGTACGACTGCTTCAGCGAACGTTGCTCCCAAGTCTCCAACCCATAAGGATCGCGCACGCTCTCACTGTAGCCGAAAGTATGCTCGTCGTAAAACAGGAGTGCGTTGTTGATCCCATCGATGCGCTCATTCATTCCCTCCGGCAATTCCGCGCCCAACATCTTGGCGAACGAGAGTCCGGCCTGGTTGGCGATGATGTTCGAGTGCGTGATTCTCGACACGGCAGCCTCGCGGGCACCCGAAGCGAATCCGTCGGTCCACCAGTCGGGCCAAGCACCACGAATGGTCTGGATGCGATCGGCGTAATCACTCTCGACCGTCTTGATGAACTCCGTGGCAACCGCCGTACGCAGCTTCGGCCACTCATACTTCTCGTTCCAACGTCTTACCATCTCACAACTTTTGGTTGATGGTGGCGCGTTATCGGTAAAATAGCCCGAATGCTGCGCGGCGCAAATGTCATAAGGATAATCTTTCGCCTCCAATTGGCCAAGATACTCGAGAACACGGGTCTCGAACTGCCCGAAGTCGTCGGTATGCACACCGAAGAAATTACCCTGATTATAATGCTCCGCACGATAAGCCAGCACCTTCTTACCCGAGGGCGACTGCCACCAGAAGACGGTCGGCTTGTCAAAACAGATCAAGGCACGATGGCCATGTGTTCCCATATTAAGATATTTCACGCCAGCGTCGGCAAAATACTCGCTGAAACACCAACCGATACCGTTCACGTCGTCTTGCATCGCCAGCTCAGCCCGCATACCAGCCTCACGGAACTGCTTAAGCGGAGCCAACGAAGCGGCCAGAGTCTGCTCGTCGGGCAGCTCATCGAAGTTAAGATACATCGTGGCCAGCTCGATACGACCCTCCTTGACCCGTTGTTTCAGTCGGGCGATCTGTTCTGCCGGCCGGCACTTCAGGTATTCACTGACAGCCCACGAGATCTCGCAGGTCCAACGGAACTTCGCCGCATCCGGATAATCGTCGGTCGCGTCACAATAATCGAGCGCATAATCGATATAACGAAGATGCTCCGCCAAAATCTCCATCTGCGAGCGAGTGTAACCGATATCCGTATGGGTGTGTTGTACCAGATTCATTCGCCAATGGCGGACAGGCTCGATCGTAACGGTCTCCGTCGCCAGTTCCTCCTTGCCTCGTGTGACCGTCAGCGGCAGGCTCTGGGCAGAACTTACCTCGGGCACCTCGAAGAAGAAACGATTCTCGCCCGCCTCCAGCTTCACCCGTTGACTTTGGTCGCCCAGGCGAAGTGTTGCCGAAGCTGCTTTTCCCTCATGGTCGACTGTCACCCAGACTCGCTGCATAAGGCCTTTATCCGACTTATAGACCGCCGGCCAGACTTTCGTCCGCACCATCGGCTCATCGGAAAGAGCCTGAGCGCCCCATGCCGTTCCCAACAGCATCGCGCCCACAAGCATTAAGTTTCTTAGTCTCATGATATAATTGTTTTTAGTTAATAATGATTTCTTATAATGATTATCCTAAACCTAATTCCTCAGCCGCTTGGCACACCAAAGAAGATAGGCCATACCAATCAGCAGAAGCGACAAGCCGGCAACCTGCCCGAAAGCGTCCGCCACCAATCCCATCAAGGGCATCACCAGCGCGCCGCCCGAGACACCCATGATCATCAGGGCGGAGATCTCGTTATCCAGTTCCGGCCGATGGCGTAAGGCATAGGCGAAGATAATCGAGAAGACATTGGCGCAAGCGAGGCCAACCACTACGATCATCGCGAGCATCACCCACAATTGGCCAGAGAGCAACAGGAGAACCAAACCAGCGATCGCCACCCACATTCCGACAAAAAGGAAACGACGCCCCGAAAGGCGAGCCAGCAGGAACGCCCCCAGGAAAGTGCCGATCGTTCGGGCGGAAAAGTAAAGGCTCGTACCCAATCCCGCCTCGTCGAGCGACAATCCGAGCTTTTCCATCAACAGCTTCGGGATAGTCGTATTCAGGCCGACATCGATTCCGACGATAAAAAGGATACCACCAAAAAGCATCCGGATATAGGGATCGGCCAGCAGGCTGCGGATCGAGGCCAGCGACGCACGCTGTTCCGCTCCATCGACCGGCGTCTCATGCGTAGCCACCAACAGCCAGACAAACGAGAGAAGCGTCACCACGGCATAGATGGCGAAGATCCATCGCCAGTCGCCCAAGCGAGAGGCCGCACCCACAGCAATCAACGGTCCCAGAAAAGAGGCGACCGCCTTCAGGAACTGTCCCAACGTCAGGACACTAGTCGTCCGCTCTGGCGAGACTACCGCCGCCACCATCGGATTGAGCGACACCTGAAGTACCGTATTACCAATTCCCAGCAGGGCGAACGCCAACAAGATCGAGACAAAATCATAACGGAGCAGCGGAAGCGCCATCGCGACCACCGTAACCAGCAGGGCCAGCGCCACCGTACGACGCCGCCCAACACGCCTCATCAGGATTCCGGAAGGAATAGAGAAGAGAGCGAACCAGAGGAACACCATCATCGGGATCAGGTTGGCCATCGTGTCCGACAGGCCGAAATCACCTTTCACATAGTTGGTCGCGATACCAACCACGTCGACAAAACCCATCACGAAGAAGCCAAACAGGATCGGCAGGATGGCCGGATTGAATCTGTTCTTATCCTGTCCCATAGCCTTAATAATTATCTTTTGGCTCCTCGCCCATCCCAATCTCCAGACGACCACCTTTCACCACTTCCGAGAAAGGCAATCGCACGTCATGCAAAGGCTGACCATTCAACACGAAATCCTGTACATAGGATGCCTCGCCCCGATTGTTCTTAGTCTCAATAACAAAAGTCTTACCCGGATAATAACGCTCATCAAGACGGATCGTCACCTTATCGAACAAAGGCGCGCCCAAACTGAACAAAGGCTCTGGATCTGTCAAGCCCTTTACATCAAACAAACCGATCGAAGAGATAACATACCAGGCACCCAACTGCCCCTGATCCTCGTCCTGCCCATAACCATAACCGTGAAGACCATCGATTCCATAAAACTCGTCGAGAATCGCCCGTACCCATTTTTGGGTCAACGACGGACGGCCAGCCTCATTGAATAGCCACGAGATGTGCAGACAGGGCTGGTTACCGTGATTATAGAGTGTCCGCAAGCCGGCGAAGGCGTTCACCTCCTTGCCTCCGCTGAAGATCAAGTCACGCGAGACGGTAAAGATACTGTCAAGCCGGGCGTTGAACACGTCGGCTCCTACTTTCGAGACAAGCCCCTTTACGTCGTGCGGGACATAGAAGGTGTATTGCCAGGCATTTCCCTCCTGGAAACCACGCCACACCTGCATCGGATCGAAGTTATCGACAAAACGGCCATCGGCCCTCTTCGGGCGAATGAAGTCGCATGAGGGATCATAGAGCCGTTCCCAGCCTTTCGACAACGCCGTCAACCGCTCGTAGTTCTCCTCGTCGCCCACGGCCTTGGCCCATTGGGCAACAGCCCAGGCGCTATAGGAATATTCCAGCGTATGAGAAGCGGAGAACATGAAGGTCTCGTGATAGCCCTCGCCCTCGTCCATATGCGGCACATAACCGTACTTCACGAACTCACGGGTGTTGACCTTGCCCGCCCCGAAAGGCCGGTTCTCACCATCCAATTCATTCTTCAGGCAGGCCTCATATGCCACTTTGGTATCAAATCCCCGAAGGCCACACTGATAGGCTCCAGCGATGATGACAGGTAACAGGTTGGTCCCGACGCCCGAGACATAACGGCTGTTAGCCAGTCCGTCGGCCAGCCAACCCGCATCCTGGTAAACTCTCAGGTGACTGCTGATGTAGTCGTTCATGTATTCCGGATAGGCCAATGTCCAAAGCTGCGCCAGATTCCATTGTGTCCCCCAGGCCGCATCGGTATTATAGAGATTATGGACCGGCTTACCGTCCACGTCAAGCGGCAATTGCCCGACCGTACCGTCGTGACGAGGATAGGCTCCATTTACGTCGCTCGCCAGACCACGACCCAACAGGGCATGATAAAGACCGGTATAGAATTTCACCATATCGTCACGACGATCCGTCTCCACCCGGATTCGTCCCAAATAATCCTCCCAAGTGGCGATAGCAGTCGCCTTTGCCTCGTCGAAAGTAAGAGCGGACGCTTCCCGCTCCAGGTTAAGGCGGGCGTTCTCGACCGAAGTGTATGAGAGCCCGACCTTAGCGGTCACCTGCTCCGGCTGTCCGAAACGATAGGTCAAATAAAGCCCGGCACCCACACCTTTCGCCTGCCGGGCGCCATCGGTTCGTTTCGTCCCGTTAAAAGCGCCAACCGCATCCGGCCGCTTATCCAATACAGCCGAGAAATAGAGCGGAACGGTTGTCCCCGGTTGGTATTTCTTCACATATTCCGGCTCGGTAATCACCCAGCCCTCAACTCTTCCGTCGTCCGTATAAGTGACAAGCGCATCTTTCACGGCTCCGCTCTCTCCTTGCCTGTTACCAATATCGAACAGGATATGATTCATCTCGCCCGCAGGGAAAGAATAACGCTGGAAAGCGACCCGAGGTGTCGCTGTCAGCTCGGCTAAAACATCATAATCATCCAGCCGAACCGAATAATAGCCGGCCGTCGCTACCTCTGTTTCCCGACGGAATGGGGAACGATAACCTCGCTTGACGCTATCCGTCGGCAAACCCGGCACTGTCAGCAACTCGCCAACGGTTGGCATCAAGACAATACCTCCGACCTGAAACTCATGCAAACAGGGAAAACCCTCGATTGAGAGCTCCCGATAATCATAGCCCGTCGCTTCCCAACCCCATTTGTTGCCCAAATGGCCATTGGTGGACGGAGCGGGCTTCGCCATTCCGAAAGGCACGGCACCCGGCGTGAAATGGAACCAGCGACAATGCGCCGTCCCAATGCGGGGCTCCACATAGGAAACCAAGGATTCCCGCTTCTCCTCCTTATCTTCGGACCGGCCGCACGAAGCGAGCGTCAGGCCCAACACACACAACAAAATCCAACTTGTTCTCATGGCGTTTATCTCTTAAACTTATTCTTTAATTTTATTTATCCAACTCATTTAAGGCAAACAAATAAGCGCCCATAGCAATCGACCGGCTGGCACCCAGCTTCGAGAGGGCTATTCCGGTTCGGCGACCAATATCGTAATTCACCCAACGATTCGTTCCGGGCACATGTACCCGTCCACCTGTCGGCTTCAGGAAAGCGGCCATCTCTGCCGGTTCCTCCAGGTTGAATGGTGTCATCTGCAGACGATCGAAACGGGAGCCGTCCATCATACCGACCTGTTCCCTCAAGGTTGCCATCAAGGCTGGCAAGATATATTTGGCGGCACCCGACAAGCCTCCACCAATCACGACAAGACCATCGACCAACGTCAATGCCGCCGCGATCGCCTCGCCTGCCATCTCGCCCATCTCGGCGAAGGCTGAGCGTGCCGCTTCCCGATTGCCCGGTTCCAGCCCTTCAGCGATATCAAAGATCGTCTTGGGCGTCAAGATCGAGGCATCGCCCGACAAGCGTGCATAGACCCGTTTGATACTCCGGATACTAACGCTCTCCTCAACAATATATTCTGGATAACGCCTGTTGCGCAAGCACCACAAGTCGCCTCCGACCTGGTTGTCGCCCAACAGCAACTCTCCATTCACGACCACGCCACAACCAAAGCCCGTGCCCAGGGTAACACCGATCAGGTTCCGATAACGCCTTGAGCTGCCAGATGCCTCCAGGCGAGCGTTGATCTCAGGCAACAGACCCACTTTCGCCTCACCATAAGCGAACAGGTTTCCATCATTATTGATAAAGACGGGCATCCCAAAATGGTTCTCCAGGAAAGGCCCGAGTGCCACGCCACCACGAAAAGCGGGAAAATTGGGAAGGTCGCCCATCACGCCCGCCCGATAATCGGCCGGACCGGGAAAAGCGAAGCTGATCGCCACAGGCTCGTCCGCCAGCTGACGCCGCACGGTCTCGAAACCTGTCCGCAAGGTACACAAACAACCCTCCAGGTCATCGACCACCGAAGGAAAACGGACAGGCGTCGCCACCTCCCGGCCATTCCGGATAGCGGAAAAGACCAAGTTGGTCCCTCCCGCATCCAAAGTCATCACAATTCTATTTTCTGTTCCCATAACAATCGTTCTCTAGGGTTATTGCCTGAACCGGACGGAAGCCCGGATCGTACCACATTCCTTCCCTTCAGAAAGGCCATAAGGACGGATCGTATATTCGCCCACGGCGGCCGGGATGATGAAGGTCTCCGCATAATGCACCACAAACGGCTCGAAAGCGCCTGTCGGACTCTCGATAATTACCTCGTCGCCCTCGATAAGGTTGAACACCTGCACGCCACCATCCGTATGGTGCGTCACGGGCGCCGTGAACCAATGGCGCCGGGTCTCGATGAACTCATTCTCATGCAAGCCGGTCCGTTCCTCTCTCCAACCCTCGCCCGAAGCGATTGGTGTCACCTGGTTCACCAGGTTATCACGGGTAAATTCCGTCTGTCGCTCCCATTGGATCACCTTCGAGCCGTGTCCGATATTGATCGGACGGGGCAGCCCATCCAGTCCCAAGCGGCCCCAATCCCACAACTTGAAGGTGAAGATGCTGGGCGTCGCGCTGATCTCGAGCACCATGGCACCCGCACCCGAGCAATGGATCGTTCCATTAGGAATCAGGAAATGATCGTGCTTCTTCGCAGGCCAGCGATTGACGAACCGCTCCGCCTCAAAAGGCTTGCCCGTCGCCTGCGACTCATTGAGAGCGGCGATCATCTCGTCGGGATTCACGCCCGTACGCAAACCCAGGAACACGGTCGCGCCCGGCTCGGCATCGAGCAGATAATAACTCTCGTCCTGCGTATAATAGATACCGAAAGTATCACGGATATATTGTGTCGTCGGGTGAACTTGCAGGCTCAGGTTGCCACCACCGATCGTATCAAGGAAATCGAAACGGATCGGGAAATCCTGCCCAAAGCGAGATTCCACTGGTCCACCCAGCAGATCTCGCGTCTTGTAGAATACAAGATTATTGGCAGGCATCTCAAATAACTCACCCTTTATATTAAAATACAAGCTGTTCTCCTCGGGCACGCAATCGAAGCACCAGCCATAATTGGCGGGCTCCGGATCGAGGCCGCATACCGCTTTCATCCATTGGCCACCCCAGGGAGCCGGATCGAAGAACGGCACCACACGGAAAGGCTGCCTCGCCGTTTTGGTCAATCCCTGGCGCAAGGTCTCGCCGGTGATCATCTTGGGCTCGCCCGCCCGATGCGTGTCCAACCAATAATCGGCTTTCGGAAGCAACCGCTTCTTGAGGCGGTCGCAGACCAGCCAGTCGACGAAATAGCCCCGCTTATAATGGAAAGAGGCTCCTTCCACCCGGTTCTCGACGCCCAGTCCATCAATCTCATGACGCCGTGAGCGCAACTGGATCTCCCAACGAGCCATATCCACATAAACAATCTTGTCTGCATCCGGACAGAGCGTTGCCGCGCCATGACCATAGACTACAACCAAACCCTCCGTCATCCGGATCCGCTCGCAGGCCGACACCCGCTTGTCTGGATCAAAGAAGTCATCATAGGTGAAATTCGACCGGAAACCAAACAGCCGGTCGTCGGTCACGTACGGATAGGTCATCGCCTCGATCTCAGGCACCGACTTGAACAGTGACCGTGTGTCGATCCACAAGGCCGGGGCCAAAGCCTTCAGTCCCTCAATAATCTCCTCATGATAAACGCCCTGATAACACTCAACCACCAAAACACAGACCTTCTCCGCATCGCATACGGCGGCCAATTTTTCACGGATGGCTTGCCAGCCTTTCCATAACTCACCCTCCACACGAGTGGCGGGATACTTATCGTAATTGCTCTTTCTCATCACTTATCCTTATTTATCCAGTTTCTCGTCCGTCCAATCTCCAAACATCTCGATAGCCTTGGCCAATACGCCAGCCGATCCCTTGAAATGACCGCTTCCGCTCGGTACGCCTCCCATGCCATACCACTCATAGAAACCCTCGTTCTTGATCACCCGGTCGATCATCGGACGAACCTCCTCATAGGCCTCCTTCACGAAACCGTTCGCGATCAACTGCTGGATCATCCGACCGCCAAACCAGGTCCAGTCGCCACCGTTCTGATAGACATAGGCCTTAGCCATACCGCCCCGGAAGAAATTCTCCGGATAGGTTGGATAGAGCGTCAGACCGATACTCGGCATGCCCGACAGGCGCACGTTCTCCACCATCTGGGCATTCACCACAGCGATCTCCTCGCGCGACAACAGGCCCGCCTCGATAGCCACCGCCGTTCCGCCGTGATAATGGATACTGTTCTCGTCGAACCCTTCCGGAATCGGCGACTCGTCCAGGTAGATATGCGGGATAAACTTCTGGTTCTTGGCGTCCCAAAGATGCGTCCGGACATTCCGGGCGATCTTCTCTCTCAGCGCCTGCCAGCGTGAGCGGGCCGCCTCGTCCGCCGTCAATTCGATCAGGTCGTCGAGAGCGATGATAAACATGGCATTATCATAGACATCAATCGCCCGGGAGGAGAGCTCGTTCATGTCGCACCCGAAGTCATCATTCGGTTGCACGTCGCCCCAATCGGCCGTCATCGCCCCAAAGAGCAGGCCATAACGCTCACTGTACCGCTCACGCAACAGGTAATCGATCATCTCCGTCATCCGCTCCATCACGCTCTTCCCCGCGATGGTCTCCTCCAGGATCGAACGGTCGCCCGTTTTGCGGACATATTTCCCGACGATCTGGATCAAAGAGCTCTCTTGGTCGGTCTCGACCGTGTTCTTGAAGGCCACGTGCTCGGGTGCCGCATCCGAGTAATAGGGATGATTATCATACCAGGTGAACTCCGGCTTCAGCACATAGCCGTCGATCATCTCGCCATTGGGTTGTTGCAAGGCGAAAAAGAGCAGGATAGCGTCACGGATCGCCTTAGTATCGGAAACCTCGCAAGCCGTCTCTATAAAGGTATTCATGTCTCTCGCCCAAATCTGCGAATAACCGCTGCCAGCGTTAAATCCCTGGCCAATGACCGCCCGTGCCATGCTGTCGACCTGACACAAGCTCTGGTCGGCCTGAATCCGCCGCGCCAATTCCACTTCCGGGTCGGTCGTACCACACGAGACCAGCAACAAGCCGGCCATCCCGGCAAAAAAAGTCTTGACTTTCATTTTCTTGATAATTCTTGTTTTCCGCGAAAATAGTGTGGTTATCCGGAAACAAACCGTACCTTTGTTGCGATTTACTTATACTATCTTACGATTGTGAGTTATGGCGAAAATTAAGGAGGGATTCAAGGGCGAACGCTTTATCTCGCTTCCGGAAAACCAGCTGGAGAAATATGGAGAAGATCCGGTCATCGGTAATCTTTATATCCGAAAGATCGGCTATTTCCCGCACGTAAAATATCATTATGTGTTGAAAGAGAGGGGATGCGACTATTCCATGCTCATCTATTGCACGGCGGGCAAAGGCTGGTATAAGATTGGTGGTGTCACCTATCCGGTGCACGAGAACCATTACTTGATCATCCCGGCCGGAACGCCCTACTCGTTCGGTGCCGACGACGAGGATCCGTGGACTATCTATTGGATCCATTTCAGGGGAAAGATGAGCAACCATTTCGAACCGGCCTATCCGAACCCACGCCCAATCACGCCCGACGACCACTCGAGACTGCAAGACCGGCTGCGCCTCTTCGAGGAGATCTACCACTGTTTCTCGATGGCCTATATCCGGGAATATATGCTTTACTCGTCCATGTGTCTCTACCAGTTCCTGGCCTCCTTTACCTGCCTTGAGCAATTCCGGTCGATCCAGGCCTTCGCGAACCAACGCCAGACCTTCTCCGGCAAGGTGATCCATTATATGCAGGAGAACACACAGCACAACCTGACACTCGAGCAGCTCGCCTCCTATTTCAAATACTCACCCTCTCACTTCTCGACACTTTTCCAGAAGGAGACAGGTGTCGCGCCCATCAGCTATTTCCTGAGACTCAAGATCCAGAAGGCTTGCCAATATATTGAGCTGACCAACCTGAAGCTGCACGAGATCGCCACGCTACTGGGCTTCGAGGAGCCCGCCTACTTCTCGCGCCTCTTCGCCAAGATCATGGGCATGTCGCCCTCCGAATACCGGAAAAAGGAAAAGGGATAATCCCCATTCATACCTGATTACGACTGGATCATTAGACACGAATAATGCCTATCGTTGAATGTTTACGATAGGCATCATTAAGAACCCAACGTTCGCAATGGCACCCACGACAAAGCGAACAAGAACAAACACCCGACCAAGTCCGCTGCCACCGCCAGTCCTGTACGAAGAGTACCGGAGTACTGTCCGAAGAGGATTCCAGTACTTCCCGGAAAGTACTGGAGTACTTTCCGCACGGGACTGGATGTTTACTAGAACCGGAAACGATAAGCGCCCGACTTCAGTTCATAAACAGCTTGCCCATCCTTTTGGCCGACAAAAGTCGCTCCGGCCTCGCCCTGATCAATTTTAGCGGAAGCGGCAGGCAGATAAAGGATCGCCGTCGTATTGGCGGGAACGGTTGCCTCATAGATCGTTTTCTTTCCCTCCTTGCGCCAGCCACTCTCGATACGGCCATAAACGGAATCGTAATGACCACGGATAAAGGAGAAGCTGCCACCAATACGAGGTTGCAGGACGAAGCGCTTATAACCAGGATGCCGCTCGTCACGTTGGATGCCGATGGAATAGGCCATCATCCACTCCTCGATCGCGCCATAGGAATAGTGGTTGAACGAATTCATGTCGACCGGCCCGAAACCATTTACCAACGTATAGGAGTTCCAACGCTCCCAAATGGTTGTCGCCCCTTGAAGAACCGGATAGAGCCAAGAGGGATAAGCGGTCTGCTCAAAAAGACGATAAGCCACGTCGTCATAACCATTCTCGGATAATACGAGGTTCAGGTAAGGCGTGCCGATGAAACCGGTCGTCAGCTTATAGCCGTTCGCCCGGATCTTCTCCACCAGGTGTCGCAAGGCCAGAGGCTTGTTCTTCTCGTTAAAGAGATCGAACTGGAGCGGCACGACATAAGAGGTCTGCGTATCAACCGTCTGTTCCTCGTCTGCCACCTGTCCCGGCCAGACCGCCACCTTCTCGCCAAACAATTCGGTAGCCGCCGGGGCGAATGTCCGTCCTTCCCCGTCAACGAAATGACGGTTGAACGACTCCTTGATCGCCTCGTAAAGCCGACGGAAACGCTCCTGGTCCGCCTTCTTGCCCAGAGCGGCAGCGACCTGCTCCATGATAAGGGCATCATAAGCGGAATAGGCCGTATTGGTCAGCATCGAATTGGTACTCTCGATGGCCAGCCAGTCGCCAAAGCCCCCGATAGGTTGCACATGATCGACGGCTCGACGCTCCAGATAATCCATATAGGCCAGCATTGACGCGTAATGCTCCTCAAGAATCCGCAAATCACCATACTGCTGATAGACCTGCCAGGGCACGATGATACCAGCCTCGGTCCAACCCATCGCGCCACCGCCCGGCTCAGCGCCACGTGGCGGAGCACCAACAACCGGCACATAATTGGCATAACTGCCGTCGGCATTCTGGTTGTCGCGCACGGAGTGCATCCAGCGAGTATAGAAGGGATTCACATTCATATTGTAGGTTGCCGTGCGGGCGAAGACCTGAGCGTCGCCCGTCCAGCCCATCCGCTCGTCGCGTTGCGGGCAATCGGTCGGGACGGACAAGAAATTGCCCCGCTGTCCCCAGACAATATTCTCGAACAGGCGATTCACCCGCTCGTCGGAGGTCTCATAGCCACTGGTCTGCTCGCCGATCGACTCGAGGACAACGCCCTTTACCGCCTCCAGCGGCAACGGTTCCTTAAGACCGTGTATCTCGATGTAGCGGAAACCGTGGAAAGTGAAGCGAGGCTCATAGACCTCACCGGCGGGATCGCCCTTGAAGGTATAACGATCCGTCGAGAGCGCGCTGCGGTAATTGTCCGTATAGACCTGTCCCTGGCGTTCCTTATAAATCTCGATCGTATAGGGCGCGACCGGCTCAGTGGGGATCGTCGTCGGATAATTCATCTCGCCATAACGGATCGTGATCTCCTGGCCGGCGGATCCTTTCATGCTCAGCCTGGGCACGCCCACCATGTTCTGCCCCATATCGTAGACATAAACGCCCGGCAGCGGCTCGGCCATCGAGCGGGCGGTAAGAGTCACATGGTTACGGACCGGACTGCCGACATAGCCCTGCAAGACCACGTTTACGGGCGGCGCGTCGAAACGGGTCGCCGCTGCCCATGAGGAATCATCGAAACCTGGCTCTGTCCAGCCCTCAACTTCCCGACGGGCGTCATACTCCTCGCCGTTCTGCAAGCTGTTCTCGACGATCGGGCCCCGATCGTAGCATTTCCAGCGCTCGTCCGTCACGAAAACGTCCGAAGTGCCATCAGTATAACGCACCAGGATCTTGCCCAACAACGAAGGCGTCGTCCCATACTGATCTTGCCAGCCGGTCATAAAGCCATTATGGTCGCTCCACCAGCCCGTTCCCAAAAGGGCACCTACGCCATTCTCGCCCAGACGCAACATCGAAGTGATATCGTAGGTGTTATACATCAACCGGTAACGATAATCGGTCCAGCCGGGGTTCAGGTAATCGGCACCGACCTTCCGGCCATTGATCGAGAACTCATAAATGCCCCGGGCAGTCGCATAAAGACGTGCCTCGGCAACCGACTTATCAATCTTGATCGTCGTACGCAGCATCGGAGCGGCATGTCCCTCACCCGGATACCAGACGTTCAGTTTTCCCTTTCCTTGCTCGACATACGTTTGCGGAGCACGATAGAGTATTGTCCGCCAAACATTCTCGCTCAAAGTAAGATTCGAGAAGGTAGCCGTCTGTCCCTCTGGCTGCCTGAAGCCAATCGCGTAAAGGCGGCAAAGATAGACCAGGTCGCCCTTCGGATAGGGATAGACCGTAAAAGCGCCCTCCACATCGCCCCAAAAGCCGGGATTGCTCTTGCGGGCCTTCTCCTCGGCAGTCAGGCTGGTGTTCTCCAGTTTCTTCCCGTCGATCCAAACATCCAGGAAATACTTCAAGGCATATTGCGCGGTCGTCACCTCCAGCCGGACATGATGCTTGTCACGCTTGGCCGAGGCTGGAATAATCGAGGCGATATTCTCGGCGGCATCGGCCGTGATCCGACCATCCGTCGAGTGGCTGAGCCGGAAACAGGGATCACCCTCGCCGTTCAGGTCGAGTTCGGCCATCACGAAGTTCGCCTCATCACGGGCACCGAAGACAAAGACAGCCCGGTCGCTTCCCTTGGCGATCTCTACGTCATAATCCACCACAAAACGGGAACGGTATTTGGAGAGCGGCGCTACCGACGAGCCAATCCAGCGGGCACCATTCCATCCGGAGCCCAACAGGCCGGTCTCAAACCAGGCCGCCTCAGCAGGCTCACCCAGTTGCCCTTGCTCATCCCACACCCGTACTTTCCAATAATAACGGGTCGAGGGGCGTAAGGCCGGACCACCATAGGTAATCCCAACCGAAGCGTCAGAAGACAGCTTGCCGGAATCATAATAATAGGGACCATTTGCCAAGGCAGCCTCATCGGTCGCCACGAGCAATTGATAGGCGCTTTGGGAGGCGCCATAACGATCGGATGCTATTTGCCAGTTAAAACGGGGCTGACTGACATCAATCCCCAACGGGTTTGTCTGGTACTCGACCTTGAGGCCGGTCACTATCGTTGCCGAGAGCGACGAGAGCACAGGAAGCCACAAGGAAAGCCAGGCGATCAGGAAAATTCGCGTGTTTCTCATATGATATGATTTAGAAATGATTTCGATACACGCGAAAATAGGGAAAAGCCAAAGACTCTTCTTCTCTATTTTGAGAGAAGTTGTCAGGGTTTTGACACTATTTTCCCTCTTTTCCTCCCGATTCCGGATGAGCCGTAGAAGAGGCGTCAAAATTACGCTTCTCGTCGACGATATATTCCGGACGAGCCTTGATCTCGTCGAACAGGATACCCACGTATTGCCCCAACACGCCCACCGTAAGCAGTTGGACGCCACCAAAGAAGATAATAGAGGTCATGATGGAGGTCCATCCCACCTCTGCGTTGCTGAAGCCATAGATCTTGCCCAGCGTAAACCAGACAGCCAGGATAATTCCTACCAGAACAGAGAGGAATCCGAGGCCAGTGGCCAGCTTCAGGGGCTTCTTCGAGAAATAGAGCATCGCGTTGGAGGCGAAACTGAGCATCTTCCGCAAGGGATACTTGGTCTCGCCCGCGATCCGCGCCTTGCGCTCATAATAGAAAGGCACCTGCTTGAAACCGATCCAGCTGATCAGGCCACGGATGTATTTCCCATGCTCGCTGAAACGGCTGAACTCATTCATCACCTTACGATCGATCAGGCGGAAGTCGCCCGTATCCAAGGGGAAATGCACCTCGCTCATCGAGTTGAAAAGGCGGTAGAACCATTTTGCCGTCAGCAGCTTGAAACGGCTCTCACCATCACGGCTGAGACGGACGCAATAGACAACGTTCGCCTGCTCCTTCTCCCGCAAGGCCAATATATCGGGTATCAGCTCTGGAGGATCCTGCATATCTGCATCGATAATGATCGCCCAATCGGCGTCGCAATGGTGAATACCTGCCGTCACGGCCGGCTGATGACCGAAATTCCGTGAGAAATGGATCACCTTCACCGACGGATCGGCAGCGGCGATCTCATCAAGCAGGGCTCGCGTCCGGTCACGACTGCCATCATTTATGTAAATGATCTCCGTCGGGTTGGACAAATGGGCCAACGCCGCCTTTGTCCGCCGATAAGATTCTCTCAAGACCGCCTCCTCATTATAGCAAGGCACAATAACCGCGACTTTTTCCATCACATCTTAAAGGTATAAAACTTGTTCATCACGAAATTCAGGAAGGTGTAGAACACCATACCGATCAAATGGTTGTAATAGTGATCGATCGGCAAGTATTTGTTGAGCAACAGGACAAGCCCATATTGCAGGAGATAGCAGACACCAAAGGAGATGGCGAAACGCACGATGCTCTTACCTACGCCCGTCGTCGATCCCTTGAAGGTCCATTGCCTGTTCCAGATATAACTGTTCAGGAGGCCGGCAACATAGCCCGTGAAATTCGACAATCCCTCAGGCAGTCCCAAGGTTTTCAGCATCAGCCAGATCACCACCATGGTGATCAGGGTGTTGCTCACGCCTACCAATCCATATTTAATCGCTTGTTCCAGTGTCTTCATTCTCTTCCTTTTCTAATTCCTTTGCCACAAACTCATCGATCTCCTCTTTTGTCAATTCCTTCACGTTGGTCACGGTATAGGTCCGGGAGAGGAAGTTGCCATATTGGTTGCACTCGTCGATCACACGATTCATGAGCGCCTGGATATCCACCCGCATGGGCATAAGCAAAAGCAACTCCACGTAATGATCGGAGAAACGAGCCTCGTCGATCTCGCAATCCTGCCGCTCCAGGTAATAGGCGAACTCGCGCTCGATCACCTGACGCTGGTAATCCAGGAATCCCTGCGGCTCACGACAGACGAGCAACACGTAATAACGGAGCTTGTCATCGCGGCCACCCAAACCGGTCGAGATGAAGATCTGCTTCTCGTCCGACAATTCGGATTCCAACGTAAGCCGTGCCTCCATCGCCGCCATATAGGCCCAATTCGCGATCGCGGGATCGGGCTCCTTGGCGTATTCCTCCAGCAAGCGATAGGCCCGCACCGAGCGGGAGATCGCCAACAGGGCCAACAACCGGCGCTTCACACTGTTTCCGCCGTCGGTCGTCAGCAACGTTTGATAAAGCTCCTCGCAGGTCTCGTCGCTCACCGGATAATCCAGCGGCTTCTCTTTCCTCAGCTTCTCGGAATAGCGGAAATAGGCCAATTGTACCTCGACAGGCACCCGATGGTCCAACACATGGAAATGACCTTCCATATTATCAAACGAATCCTTGAATTTCCTAAATAAGTCCTCTTTCCCACTCTTTCCCATATCCAGGAATCCTCCTCTCTGCGAATTGAACATAAAGAATGACGCGAAAGTACGCTTTTTTTCCGAAGAATAACGCCTCTTTCGGGCGCCTTGGGAGAAGAATTCCCGAAAAAACAGCCACCGTCACCGGCAACGGCTAGCCGGCTGATAGACGTCCCCAAGCCGAAAACCCCGATAATAGGTATTCCCCGCGACACGAATACTTGATTCTAGGTATTGCCTCTTCATCTTTTTCAGGGGAATTTCGCGGTATAGTCAATCAAGAGTGAAAACTTAAAACATCAGATATCATGGTCATGATCGCACAAGGGGTTCCCGGAGAGATCAAAGTCCTCCTGAACCATATTTATGAATACAAGAAAGGGGTCCGACACCTCATCCTGCACACGCTCAACAAATGTTATTTGCCAATCGCCATCGAGAGGCTGAAGAGCCAAGGCATCTGCTACACCGTGCAGGAGGCGAGCGAGCACGCCGTCAATCTCTATTTCGGCAGGCCGGAATGTGTCGAGACCATCCGCCTGATTACGACACGCCCGCTCAACCAGCTCTCGCCCGAGGAGGATTTCATCCTGGGCGCCCTGCTCGGCTACGACCTGCGGATGCAATGCGAGCGGTTCCGGAAACGGAAAAAGCGACATGCCGCCCTGAATCTCTCAAGGATGGACATGTCGCTCTAATTCCCGGGCGGTAATCAGCGCCGCCGCTTTAACCACATATAATAACCCGTCAACGACAGGACAGCTCCCATGAACGAGGCCAGGCAACTCAGGATCCGGGTCGCCGTGCCACCCCACGTACCGGCATGCACGGAATAGATCCATCCCCGGATCTTGCCCGAGTCGGGCAGGTCCTTATACAGCTGCCGCCCCGTGATCTCACCGCTCTTCGGATCAAACGCGTAGCGGTCGCTTCCCCGCGTATTCCCGTAATCGGCCGTCGAGACGGTTGCCTCACCATTCTGGATGGTGATGCTGTTGAAGTCGGCGTATTCGCCCTTCAGCGTACTCAAGACCGTTTCCCAGCAGGCGTAATCGGGCTGCCGCTCCCGCCTCTCTCCTTGCCCCGCGGGACTTTTTGGAGTTTGAGCATGTGCTTTAGACGGTGTAGCCGTCACGCCAAACACTTGGTAGAACGCGTTCCTGTACCACCCGAACGACCAGGTCAGGCCTGTCAATGTCAGAGCGAGCAACAACAAGGCCGCGTAAAATCCGCCGGCGACATGCAGGTCATACCAAAAGCGGAAACGGCTCGCGCCCAGCTTAACCTTGAGCCGGTTCTTCAGGACCTTCCGGTTCCTCGGAAGCCAGACAACCAGGCCGCTCAGCAGGATCACGGCCATAGCCAGCGTCGAGTAGCCGACGATCATCTTTCCCCAGGCGATGCCACCATCACGCTTGTTGGAATCAAGCAACCAGCGGTGCAGGCGCATGACCTGCATGAAGAAACCACGCCCGTCGTCGACACCCGTCACCTGCCCCGTGTAAGGATCGATGAAAGCGGCCGCCTTCTTGCCCGGCAAGACAAGCTGATAAGTCCTCGCCGGATCGGGATAGATCCGGATACCGTTGATCTTGATCGAGTCGGGTAATTGCCGCCGTCCTGCGAGGATCAACTCGCCAACCGGTAGCGGCTCACCCTTCACCTCCTCCACATAATAGCGGGAAGGATAACAAACCCACAGTATCTCCTGCTCAAAAACCAGGATCGCACCGGTCAGGCAGACGATCGCAATGATGATCCCGAACGGGACCGATAACCATAAATGTATTTTCGTGAATAGCTTTCTCATTTTCCCTTCAATTTTATCTGTCCAAAAAACCCGCGAAATGGGAAACACCACCGGATTTCTCATTTCGCAAGGGGCGCGAAATCAAAAACACCACCGGATTTCCCATTTCGCAAGGGGCGCGAAATCAAAAACACCACCGGATTTCCCATTTCGCAAGGGGCGCGAAATCAAAAACACCACCGGATTTCCCATTTCGCAAGGGGCGCGAAATCAAAAACACCACCGGATTTCCCATTTTTCAAGGGGCGCGAAGCCAAAAACAGACCTCTGTTTCCCATTTCGCGTGTTTTCTGAAGCTGTCGTCTTACGTCATTTCATGATTTTATTCCGCCGCGCTCAGCTTACCGATGCCGCTCAGGGTTGTCGCCTCCACGGTCAAACCCTTCGTGGCGGTCGCTGTCGCCGGATCGATCTTATAGATCGCCGGATAACCCGATTCCGTTGTCACGGCGATATAGGCGTTATTGCCCTCGACATAAGGCGTATTGCCAAAACCGGAGACATCGGAAGGCAAACCCTCCACGTAGGTCAGCTGACCCGTCGAACCCTGGAAGATCGCCAGGCGATTCGCCACCTTATCGGAAGCGGTAATGGCCTTGTCGTACATCAACAGCAGGAAGTAATCCTCCGCGATCGGCCAGGTGCGCAAGAAAGAGGCGCCATTGGCCTGCTCCTCCAGGTTATAATAGTAGTCGGGATCGAACTCCTCGGTCGACGGGTCGATACGGACAACTCCGGCGGGCAGCTTCGTTTGCTGGCGTGAATCTTTCATTGTCTTGGCATAAGAGGGCGAGAAGACATAAACATAGCCATCGTCCGCTAACCAAGTCATCTGATAATATTGCGACCTGTTACGTCCGGCAGCGTAGCTGATCCTGCCCGTGCGGATCAACTTGTAGTCCGTCAGGGTCTCATCAGAGAAGATCGCCACCCAGCAGGAATCGGGATATTGGGTCCACTGCAACTCATCCTTATCGTAAGCGCCGCTACCGCTCCCCCCCGACTCGGTCTTGATCAGATCCTCATTGCCCGGCAACACCCATTGCCTATTGTTGTACATACAGCCCCATTGGCTCAATCCCATGGCTGTCGGCGAGGAATAGATCTTGGAGCCGACCTGTTCCAGCCCCGTGAGGGTCACGTACTCGCCATTACCCAGGAAGTTCTCGGCCAGGAAAGGCGTCTCGGCGGTCACCGAATTGGAAATATAGGTCTCCGCCTCGACATCCAGATAAGAGATCAGGAAAGATTGCGGAAGGTAACCGTTCGCGTCCGCCATCGCTGCCGGGCCGTCGCCACTGGAAGAGGTCATGATGAAGTTATCATAAAGGCCATAGGTGGTGAAGCGGTTCACCTGGTACTCATTGTCGCGCTGGGTGATTGTCGAGTCGGCGTTGAGCACGAACGACTGGGTCGCCCCGGCATTTCCCTGATGATAGTTCAAGGCGTAGAGGTAATTGTCGTTATGGAAGACCCAATAGGTCGCGCCCTCATTGACCAAGCCGTTACCTGAGGCAGAGATGGTTCCCTCCTCCAGCGAGTTGGTGGTCAGCAAGACATTGGTCGTGTTGCCCGAGGCGGTCACCTGCGCAGCAATCACATAGGCCGAGGCTTTCCCTCCGGTTGGTGTTTCCGGATTATCCGGCGTGATTGTCTCGACGGGATCCTCATCGCCGCAAGAGGTCAATACCGGCACACCGACACACATGGCGGCTGCCAAACTCCAAATGTAAAATGCTTTGTCCTTTCTCATCTTATTCATGTATTAAATTAAATATGACTAATTATTATAGTGATTTTTACTATGTTATCAATTACCGAAATAAACCCGGACCTTACCGTAGAAGGCACGCCCCGCCTTCTGGAGGCTGAAATTGTCGTAAAGCTTCTCGTCGGTCAGGTTGCGGCACTCGAACGAGAGATTATATCGCCCGTTCCGGATGCTGTAGCTCAGCGACAAGTTGTGTGAGAATTGGTTGGGCACGATGTAATCGCTGCTGCTGCCGATCGCCGACGAGTAATAGGAGAAGCTGTGCAGGTACTGGTTGTCGTAAGTCAGGGTCAACATATTCCCTTTCTTGCCCAAATCGCGCCAATAAAGATTCACGTCCATATCGGCGAACTGGTAAGGGACATTCGGCATACGCTCCCCATAGGCCAGGTTCTTCACCTCGTTGCCCGTGCTGCCGATCTGGAACTCCTCATTGTCGCGGACATTCATCTGGGTGAAATTACCGCCTACGCTCAACCAATGGCTGAAGCCATAACGGACAGAGAAATTGCCACCGACCGTCCGTACCTTGCCGTAGTTCGTATAAGTCGCTCCCTCCTTACCGCCACTCAGATCCTGCACGTTGCGTTGGATGTAATCTTTCGTGTCGCGATAGACGAAACCGCCCTCCACATAGATGGCGTGCTTGCCGAACGTGCGGCTGTAACTCAAGTTCAGGTTGATGTTGTCACTGTTCTCCGGGCGGATCGTCGTGGAACCGCTTTCCAGGTCCTCATCACCGAACATCTCCTCGATTGTCGGCAACCGATAGGCCTTCTCGTACGAGAGCTTCGCCTGAAGCTCCTTCATAATGTAATAGGTACCGGCAGCGCCATAGCCCCATGAATTTGTCGTCCGGTCGACCGCCACATATTCCGTGGCATTGTCGTCGGTCGCCACCGGACCGGAAACGTATTGCCGGTAATATTTTCCAAAAACACTCAAGTTCCATTTATCGGAAGGCATCAGGCGATACGAAAGACCGGAAATATTCTTGCGTGTCCGCTTGCCGATGGCCTCCTCCTGCTCCTCCTCGGCCAGAAGCGAAGTGTTGTCGCGGCTGAAGAGATTCATCACATGATTGAAAGTGACTGTCTGCCGGTTGTCGATCCGATAGTTCAGCGTCAGCGTGCCGTTCCAGTTATCATTGTCGGCCCGGCTGTATTGGCGTGACTGCTCGCCCGGCGTATTCAGCAAACGGCGCTCACCCAGCCAGTTGTACTCATAGCGGGCAGTATCGACGTTGTAGGTCGCATTGCGGTTATAATTTGCGGTGAAGATCACGTCCAATCCCCGCGTCAACAGATCACGCTTGCGGTATTCTACCGAGGGCATAAGCGAATGCCCTTTACGATGCTTTTCGCCAAAAACGGTATATTGCCGTACGCCCGTCTGCACGTCCTGATACATATTGGAATAGGTGAAGCCAAACAACAGACGGTCTGCCCAGGCCTTGTCGACCACGCCGACCTTTCCGACGATCGCCTCATTGTGATAAGTATCGTGGAAACGCTTCACCCGTTGGGTTTGCTTGCGGTTGAAGCTGCCGGTCTCGAAATTCTTCACCGGTGCGTCCACCCAATAGTCGTTGTCCGAATAGTTCTGGAAAGCGTTGATCTCGTATGTGAAACCATTCGTCAGTGTCTGTCCGAAATTGACGTACGACTTATGCGTGTTGAACGATCCATAAGAATAGGAGGCGTCGAGGAACCAACGGTTCCTGTCGCGCGAGCGACTGCCCTTCTTGGTCACGATGTTGATCACGCCACCGATGGCGTCCGTCCCGAAACCAACCGGGACAACTCCCTTATAGACCTCGATCCGCTCAGCGAAATTGACTGGGATATTATTCAACCCGAACGAGCTGCCGACACCCTCCTGCGGCACGCCATCGATGAAAATCTTGACATGCTTGCCACTGAAGCCATCCAATGAGAGCTGCATATCCGAACCGACGCCACCCGACTCGCGCACCTTCAGGCCCGGTGCCTTAGCCAATGCCTCACTCAAGCTGCGGGTCGTGTTCTGGAGTTCCTTAGTGTCGAGCGCCACGGCATTGAAAGCTGAGCGCTTCACCCGGCTGACACCATTCGAGACCACCACGACCTCATCCAGCTCCTCGACAGCCGAGGGCATCACGATCGTCTCATCCAACCGCTCGCCCGCCTTCAGGTTGATCTTTCGCTCGACGGTTTGATACCCAATGGCCGAGGCGACCAACAGATACTCACCCGCCGGCGCATCCAGGGAAAAATGGCCTTTCTCGTCGGTAACGGCACCGATTGTCGTTCCTTTCAGATAGACGGTCGCCAGATCAACAACCTTCCGCTCCTCCGTCAAGACTCGTCCTGTTATTCCACCACGTCCATTCGCCATCAGCGGCAAAGCGCACACCAAACCAATCAAGAGATAAACAACCTTACTCAATCTCATCTTACTCGTTCGATCTTTTATATTATTAATTAATAGTTTACTCAATAACCCTTTGAAAACCGATAGCAAAGGTACGGCAAGGCCAAATACCGGGAAATCGCCTTTTTTCGGTAATTTGATCCGACCGAAAGCAGGACTCGTCGATTAAAATTTTAATAAAATATCCCCCATATTGGGTATTTTTACCTCTTAAGGCCATGAAAGGGGAATGACAACCAAAACCTATTTTTTGTAAGTTTGTTCCCAATTTAGAAATATGAGTTTATCATGATGACAAGAACTAAAAAGATCATCCTGACGATTGTCCTGGTTCTTTTAGGCATCGTCTTCCTGCTCCCGATCATCGCGTTCGGCGTACTGCGCTGGGCCGTCCTGGCACCTGAGAAACTGACGCCGCTCGTCACACAGGAGGCCAACGCCTACCTGAACGACGCTCGCCTGGAATGCGACGAGGTGGAACTGACCTATTTCGAGACCTATCCCTATTTCGGAGTCAAACTGATCAACGGACGGATCATCAACGAGACCGATAGCCTGCCGTGCGATACGCTGGTCTCCTTCAAGCGAACCATCGTCGCCATCAATCCGACCTATATATTCAATAGCAAACGGATCGCTGTCGAGCTCTTCTTCATCGACACGCCCCGTTTCTATGGCTATATCGCTCCCGACGGGAAGGCAAACTGGGATATCGTCCAGTCGACAGACACCACCACACAGGACACAACCCAACAACAACCATTGCCTCCGATCGACCTGAAAAAGGTACGGATCAAATCGGGCCGGTTGGTCTACGACGACCGGCAACAGGATCTTTATACGGAAGTAAACGGCTTCTACCTGAACCTCAAGGGCTCGTTCGCCAACCAGGACAGCGAGAACGGCGTACGGCTCGAGACCGGTTCATCGTCCATCCTGTTCGACAGTCCGGCCTATACGCTTTCCAACCATCTGCGAATGGACTTCAAGAGTGAGCTGAGCTGGACCTACATGATGCGAGAGATCACGCTCAAGGATGCCGAGCTGCGTGTCAACGACCTGCCATTCAAGGCGAGCGGCAGCATCAAACGCCGTGAGGCGGGCCAACCGAGCCTGGTCGATCTTGGTTTCAACCTGAATATCCTTGACCTGAACGAGATCCTTCATTTCATCCCCGAGCAATATCTTAAGAACCGCGATAAGATGGCAGCCACCGGCAGCATCCTGCTGGAGGGAAAGATCCAGGGCGAAGTGGGCGACAGCGTCGTGCCCTCTCTTGATCTCTGCTGCAAGATCGACAACGGCTCCTACCACGTGGAGGGAGTCCAACAGGGCATCGACTCGCTTCGGATGGACGTGGACCTGGCATTCAACGGTCCTTGCCCCGACTCCTCGTTCGTCAAGGTGGAGGAGCTGGTCGTGAAGGGACGCAACATCTCGCTCGACGTCAAGGGATCCGCCTATAACCTTTTCGACAATCCCGCCATTCGGTCCAAGATCAAAGGGAACGTCAACCTTACCCAGTTGGCGAAAGACTTCCTGAATCCGGATACGATTATCCTGGAAGGCGAGATGAGCGCAGACCTGACGACAGCCTTCACCGTCAACGACCTGCTCGACAGCAATATGAGCAAGGTTGAGGCTGATGGAGCCCTCAATATCGAACGCTTCAAGGCGACCAGCCCCGTTTTCGGGCTCGACGCCTATATTGCCGGCCTGAGCCTGAAAGCCGGCTCCGCCAAAAAAGAGAGCCGCTATATGCAAACCGACGAGCTGCTCGCCTCGAACCTTCAGATCGACACGCTGAACATCCAATACAAGGAGAACATCAACAGCCGGATCAGCCACCTGGAATTGCGTGTCAACACGGCACGCAATATCGATACGACCGCCGTCATCCCCGTCACCACCTGGATGACCATCGGTCAATTACGCTCCAAGCTGCCCGATTCCACTTGGCTCGTCCTAAAGAATACGACGCTCGATGGCGGTATCAAGGCTTCGGCCAACAACAAGCGAATCCCGAAAGCCGGGTTCCGCCTGCGCATGGATACACTGAAATATTTCATGGTAGCCGCCCGCACCGGCGCTGTCCTTTCCAATAGCCAGTTCACGCTCGAGGCGCTCCCCTATCGCGACGCCGTCAAGCAAAGGCTGGAACAATCGGCCCGCAACCGCCGCCGTGCCGCAATCCGTCAGGCCAGCGCACGTGGCCAGCGCGACACGACCGCCGTAGCCGACACCAGCGCCACCTCGCGCCTGCTGCGCCGATGGGAAGCCCGTGGCAAGATCAATTTCGACAAGTTGCGCCTCTTCAGCCGCTATTTCCCGATCCCCATGTATATGGAAGGGACTAACGTTGAATACAACACCAACCGCATCACCCTGAAAGATGCCCGCCTGCACCTGGGCAAGAGCGACCTGCGTCTTAATGGCCAGCTGAGCCAGCTCCGTGCCGCGGCACTCCGGGGCGGAACGCTGAAAGGAAAGCTGACCGTCCAATCGGATCTGATCGACTGCAACCAGCTCCTGTTGGCGATGAACCGAGGTGCCCGCTTCGCGGAGGCGGACGAGAAGGCTCCCGCCAGTTTCAATACGGACAGTATCACGGCGCTCGAATACCAGAACATGGAGATCGGGGCACAAGACACCCTGCGGACCGACACCACCACGCAATTGATGATCATCCCCAAATTCCTCGACCTGAGCCTGCGGACCGACGCGAAACGGATCCAATTCAAGGACCTGGAACTGGAGAATGTTGTTGGCGAGGTGGTCGTCCGCGACCAAGTGCTCAACCTGAGCGAGCTGCGAATGAACTCCAATATTGGTGACGGAAGCCTGACAATGGTTTACTCAACACCCGACGAGGCGCATGCCTCGATGGGACTTGAGCTGGGACTCAACAAGATCCTGGTCAATAAACTGATCGATCTCTTCCCGTCAATGGATACGCTCGTCCCGATGCTGCGATCGTTCGAGGGCGTTGTCGATTGCCAAATCACCGCCACTTGCCAGACAGACTCCACGATGTCCGTCCTGTTGCCGACACTCAACGCCTCCTGCTTCATGCGAGGTAAAGACATGGTACTGCTGGATGGTGAGACCTTCGCCGAGATATCGAAGACATTGATGTTCAAGAATAAGAAGCGTAATCTGATCGACAGTATCGCGGTCGACCTGGCCATCAAGGACAGCAAGATCGAGGTCTTCCCCTTCCTGGTGGAGATGGACCGCTACAAGGTGGCCGTCGGCGGTACGCACAATATGGACATGACCTTCGATTATCACCTGTCGGTCCTCAAGTCGCCTGTTCCATTCAAGCTTGGAATCGACATCACCGGCAACCTCGACGACTTCAAGTTCAAGATCGTCCGCTGCAAATACAAGGACTTCCTACAACCCGCCAAACAAGCGGAACTGGACAGCACCCGTCGTAACGTACGTGAGCTGATCCGCGACGAGATCCGTCGGCAGATCCGGGAGGCGGCACCCGAATTGGGCAACTCGCTCTCCGAGAATCATCCTTTCCATCTTGGAAATGACGAGAAAGGGCTCACCTCATAAAGGGAGAACCCAAAAAACAGATAAGCATAAAGCCCGGTTTCTCTCGAGCAAAGCAAAAATTCCCTTCGAAAAAGATTCCAATCCTTTTCGAAGGGAACTTCAATCCTTTCCGGACAAAACTCCAATCCTTTCCCAAGAAAACTCCAGTCCTTTCCGAACCAAACTGTCATCCCTTCCGAAAAGGAATTCGGAATACACTTAAGTAAAATTCTCACTCCACTGCAGTGTATTGGAAATTTCACTGCAGTGTATTGGAAAACGCACCGTTACGCACCCCAACCACGATCAGCAATATTATTCCCCTATCCGGTCATAAATGGCCGAAGGCAACCATCTCAACAGGCAAGCCACCAGGCGCCATCGGCGGGTTACGACAAGGCGAGTTTTTCTCTTAAGAATCGCCACGTCAATCTGACTGACGACCCGCTCCAGAGGCATCACCCAGAAAAGGCCATCGCCTTTCGCCATCGCCGTATCGACAAAGCCGGGACAGATATCCGTTACCACAATCGGTCTTCCCGAGCAACGCGCCTTCTTGCGTAAGCCCTCCAAATAATTGATTTGATAAGCTTTTGACGCGTTATATGCCGGAGCCATGCCGCTGCCTCTCAACCCGCCAATGGATGTCAACGCGACCAAATGTCCATGTCCCTGATCCAGGAAACAACGCATGGCCCAATCGGCCACCCGAGTCCAACCCGTCACATTGGTAGCCAACGTATCGGCTTCCAGGCCATAATCAAGAGCGGGATTCAAATGTCCCGTGCCTGCCGATAAGACCAAAAGATCGATGCCTCCCAACGCCTCGCGCACTTTCTCTAGCGAAAGCTCTATCTGTTCGGTTTGCCTCACGTCGCAACGGCAAGTCACGATATTGTCTGGATAAAGGGCGGCCATCTCACACAGAGCCTCCTCACGACGCCCCAGGACAGCGACCCGCTCACCTCGTGCCACCATCCGTTCGGCCAATCCCCGACCAATGCCGGAGGTCGCCCCAACAATCACGATTCGTTTCATTCTTGATAACAGTTTTAAGATTTCCCGCGAATTTAAAGGGAAGGTAAAGGGAAACTCTTGAACTACTTCAAGAGATTTTTCCGTCCAAAAGCTTGCGACGGATCTTGCTGACCGTCTCAGGAGTGACCCCAATGAACGAGGCGATCTCACGCAACGGCAGCAACTCTTTCAACTGGGGATAATGACGCATCAAGTCCATATAACGCTCCTCCGGTGTCGTGCAATAGCTATCAAGCAGTCGCTTGTAAGTCATAACGAAAAGCTGTTCGGCCACAAGCCGCCCAAGGCGTTGCCATTCCATAGACGATTCCCATTGACGTGCCAACGCCTCATAGCGGACGACATAGACCTCACTTCTCCTCAACGACTGGATTCCAACCATCGCCTCCCGTCCACACAAGCAACCAGTATATTCGCCAACAAACTCGTGCGGCAACGAGAAACCGATGGTCCTTTCTCGCCCCAAAGCGTCCGTATGGGTATGACGAAACAGGCCGTCCGCAATCAAACCGACCAATGGACGACGTTCGCCCTGGCAAACCAGGTACTCACCCTTGCCATACGTCCGCCGCACGCCATTGGAAAGGACAAAATCCCTCAAAAGGGAGAGGTCAAGCTCCGACAGGTAATAATCATTGATCATAGGCTGCCTTGCATGACCCTCAGACAGCTGAAAGCTGCCGCTTACGATACTCGTTGGGCGTACAGCCCACGTTCTTCTTGAAAACCCGATTGAAATGTTGCGAGTATTGGAAACCCAAGTCATAAGCTACCTGGCTGACCGTCTTGCCCGGCTCGAGAATCAGCTCCTTCGAGAGATCGATAATCTTCGCCTGGATATATTCCTGCGGCGTCCGTCCGGTCTCCTTCTTGATCAGGTCGCCGAAATAGTTGGGCGAAAGGCAAATCTTGTCCGCGAAATAACGGACGGTCGGCAAACCCAGCTCTCGTGAGCGATCGGAAGAGAAATAGCCGTTCAGCAGATCCTCGAACCGCACCAGGATATCTTTGTTGACCACCGAGCGTGTCGCGAACTGCCGCTCATAGAAACGCATACAATAGTCGAGCAACAACTCAATGTTACGAACGATCAACCGCTTGCTGTGACTATCCGCCGGCCGTTCCAGCTCCAGGCGGATCTTGTTCAGACAATCGGTGAAGATCACCTTCTCCTCGTCGGATAGATGGAGCGCCTCATTCGAGCTATAGGCGAAAAAGGAATAACGCTTGATCTCACGCCCCAACGAGGTTCCCCGAATCAGGTCCGGATGGAAAAGAAGCCCCTTGGCGGAAGGACGCGTCTCCGGATCCATCCGCACCTCCACCACTTGCCCCGGAGCGAAACTTGTCACCGTTCCCTCCTGATAATCGTATGTCTGTCGCCCATAACGAATATCGCCACAGCGGACCTGTTTCAGGAATAGCGCATAGACACCATAACTCATCACGACCTCACGAACTGTTCGTGTGGCTTGTGACAGGTCGACCACGCTCACCAACGGGTGTGCCGTCGGCAAGCCGAACAGTTCATTATAACGGCCAACCGAATCCAAAACAATCCTCTCTTCCATCAATCAACTCCTCCATTCATTTCTGTTCAATTCACTTGATTGACCACATTGCCGGCAAGGAAACCCGCCACGTTGCCGACCGCGATCCGCATCAACCGCTCACGGGCCTCGAATGTAGCCCAAGCGATGTGAGGCGTTATGTAGCAGGCACGTGCCGAAAGCAACGGATTATCCGCCCTTGGCGGTTCCTCCGAGAGGACATCAACGCCCGCTGCCCGCAGACGGCCCTCATTAAGCGCTTCCGCCAGAGCCGCCTCGTCGACGAGTGGCCCACGCCCCGTATTTATCAGGATGGCCGATGGCTTCATCCAAGCCAAAGTCTCACGATTGACAAAATTCGCAGTCGAGGGCGTCAGCGGACAATGCAATGTCAACACGTCGCTCTCACGGAACAGGGTCTCCTTGTCCACCGCCCGAATATTATCCGGCAGATCCACCTTCGAGGTCATGGCGATGACACGCATGCCAAAAGCGAGTGCCAGCCGGGCGACCGCCATACCGATATGTCCCAGCCCCACGATTCCCATAGTCTTGCCGACAAGCTCGAAAGGCGGTTGGTCGAAATAAGAGAAATCCTGACAAGCGGCCCAATCGCCCGCCTTATTCTTTAGCGTATAATGCTCCACGCCATTGGCAATGGCCAACAGATGAGCAAACACCATCTGCGCTACCGAATCGGTACTGTAGGCCGGAATGTTGGTCACGACAATTCCCCGGCGTGTGGCGGCCTCAAGATCGACCACATTATAGCCCGTGGCCAGGACACCAATATAACGCAAGCGGGGCAATTCCGCCATGATCTCTTCCGTCAACTTGACCTTGTTGGTCAGGACTATTTCCGCGTCGAGCGCACGTCCGACCACTTCCGCTGGCGAGGTCCGGTCGTAAACCCGGCAATCGCCCAGCGCTTCCAATCCCTGCCACGACAAGTCGCCGGGATTCAAGGTATATCCATCCAATACAACAATTCTCATCATAATTCCTTTCCTTTATTCTAATGACAAAGATAAAACAAAACGCCTAAGGATAATGCCCGAGGCTTATTTTCTCATGTTCACCTCCACCTGCTGTCCTTTCGTATTCGCCCGGATCCGTGCGTCATACATGGCCTCGCAAGAGACGGGTGGCAGATAGAACTGTCCCGGATAAACAGCACACAAATTGACTCGGATCGCCACCTGACGGCCGGAAGGCAACAGGTCGATGTGGCTATAGACCCGATCGTCACGAACATCCTGATATTGGATCCCGACCTCATTGGCTCCAGGATTGGCCGGTCGTGCGTAACGTGTATTCAGGATCTCCCAGCCCGCCGGGAAGATTTGCGACAAGACAACGTGACGCACCGGATAAGAGGAGCTGTTCCTCAAAGTGACATTCGCCACGAAATTATCACCTTGGGCAAGAGAGGTAATATCAATCGGCTTACCATCCATATCCACATAACTGACCGCCAACGACAAGCCATTGGCGTAAGGCAACTCCTCACCTTGCCCGGCCTGACCGGAAACAACCAAACGGGCATAAAGTGTCGATTCACCCTTGTTCTCAAGCGTGAGGCGTGCGGAGCCTCGCTTAGCCTGACTCATCAACTCAGCGTTCCAAAGCGGCTTATCACTCTTCACCCGCTCGTTCTTCCCGTCAAAGGCATATTCGAACGACATGGTCTTATCCATCGGATAACGGTTCACATAATCCGAAAGCGCGATCAAGGCGAAAGCGACCGACTGGGTATCCAGCCACTCATCCGAAGCGAGCGTCTCACTGATCCGAGACACCAAAGGCTGAATCTCCCGCTGGTTATCCAAAGCACACAGGGCAATCAGCTGGATCGCCTCATTACGCAAATCGCTGCCGAACGTCCGGTCGAACGTGTAATCCCACTTGCTAAGAGGCATTGCGGCGTTCAGCATGGAATTGGCGACATCCGTCCGCCCAGCGAGCGCATAGGCGGCCGCCAGGAACCATTTTACCCGAACGTTCAAGGCTTTCGCCTCACGCAAACGGTTCATGGCACCCAAATCGGCGCCTCTCGACAAAGCCAAGACATAAAGACGATAGGCTTGTGTCAGATCCTCAGAATCCCGGAAAGGTGACGAATTGGATTGATAGCTCCTCGCCACTTGCGCCAACCGGTTCAGTGCGCCGTTCCTCAAGTTACCCGGAATGAGATAACCCTTCTTCTCGGCCTCAACCAGGAAATGGACCGCATAAACCGAACCCCAAGCGTGGCTGCTCGTCGTTCCCGGCCAATAAGCGAAATCCCCATCCGCAATTTGATAAGAGCGCAAACGAGAGATGACCTCTTTCACCAGGTTGTCCGCCCGTTCCATCCTCTCCGGATCAGCCTTTTGCCAATCGGCCAGATAAAGGGCCGGGAACGCTCTTGAGACCATCTGCTCCAGGCAATCGTGCGGATAATTCTCAAGATAATCCAAGTGTCTATCCAGATCCACCGGCTGAACATTCGCCACCTCAAGCGAAAGCTGGTTGGTGCCGTCAAGACCAAACAGGTCGACCGGGATCTCTTTCGACTCGCCCGCCATTAATGTTACCGGAGTCGTCTTAACCTGAGGTTGCCTTACGGAACGAATCTCCAGATTTGTCTTATAGGTCGACTTTTCCCCTTTTCCTTCCGCCTCGATAATAACTTCTCCCTGTCCGGGCATCTGGCTCACCTTAATCCGGAAGAAAGCCAACTGGTCGCCCGTCTTATCAAACCTCAAGGATTTGGATGCCTCGCCCATCACCGTCATATTTCCTGAACAACGGATAGTGACCTTCACGTCGCCTACACCATCTTCGGTAGCGAACACCGTAGCGGGCACTACCATCTCCTCACCAACACCGATCACCCGAGGCAAAGTTCCCAACAACATGACCGGTTTCCTTACCGTGACACTCTTGTCGACATGACCATAAGCCTCGCCATCACCGGCGACAACCATCACCCGCACCCGACCATTATAATTGGGCATGGACAACACATGCTTCTGGCTCTTGCCCTTCTTCAAATGGAAAGGCCCGACGAAAGAGACAACCGGCTCAAAACGGTTCACGATCGCCTTCGGGCCCTTGTTCAAGGCATCGTCACCACCAATACTGAACATCTGCTCGATGCGCCCGCCATAAGCGCCCACAACCAGATTATACAGATCCCAGGTATTGACACCCAAAGCCTCACGGGCGTTGAATACGCTCCAAGGATCGGGCGTAGCAAAACGGGTTAAATCCAGCAGGCCCTCATCAACAACAGCCAATGTATAAGCCATCTCACGACCCTCTTTCTCGGAGACCGTAACCGTATAATCACTCTCCGGACGGATCTCATTAGCGACTTGAACAACCGGATTCAAACGGCTCTTCGACGAGACGACCTCAATCGGGACGACACCATAGAGGCGGATCGGCAAATCGTTGCGTGTCACCGCATGCGGTTGGAGTAATGTCACATGAACATAAGCGTTCGGACGCATCTCCTCAGTCACCTCGAGCTGTACGGTCGTCATCTCCTTCTTGCCGTCAACCTCCTCAAGACTCAATATCCGCACGCCATTCTCGACACTAATAATCGCCCGGCTGCCCTCTGTCGACGGGAAAGAGATCACCATCTTCTCGCCCGGTTTATAGGATTTCTTATCGGTCTTGAAGCTCAACATCATCGCCGCGTCGCTTCCTTCCTGATCACGTCTGCCCTCATAACCCGGCCAATCAAAATAGCTCTTTACGCCTGTCGAATGTCCGCTTCCCTTGTCTCTTACCGCAATAAAATAGGTTCCCCATTCCTTGCTCGGGAAAGAGAGGCCAAATTGCCCAAGTCCATCCGCGCCAGTCCGCAGCGTAAACTCCTTCACCGGTTTATTATAGGAATTGGAGACGAAATTGGCCAATCCCTCCTGATTGGAATCCCACCACCAATACCAATACAATTTATAGACCTTGACCTCCAACTCCGTGTTGACGGCCGGACGACCCTGATAATCGACAGAAGCAACCTTGTAAATATGCTCCTTGCCCGTATCCAACTGATTCTTGTCTTTTTGAGGGGAATAGATTCCGACATAACGAGCATAGGGCGAATAGACCACCCGGCTCGCGTCCACGCTGAAATCGCCGGAACGCTCATAAACCTTCGTCACGAAACTGCCCAACAGGAATCCCGGCGCCTTATTCCCTGCCTCGATGGGCGCATTCACGATCGCGTCGCCCTTCTCGTCGAGCGATCCGGTTATCAATTTGCTCTCCTCGACATTCATCATCCGAGAAGGATCGTCGAAGACATAATCCGAATAACCATCAAACGTCGTAGGCGTAGCGATGAAAGTTCCTTGCATATCGTAACGCAAGTTCTTGGCCACAGCACCCTGCAACCACTCCACATGCAAGCGGGCGTTCAGGGCTTGCCCACGCAAAATACGTTTCTCCGGCATATCGAGCCGGATCTTTAGCCGATTGGGTTTCACGGTCTCGACACGCAAGTTTTTCGTGAAAACGACATTACCAACCCAGCATTTCGCTGTCCATGCGCCCGTCGGCACATCCGCCTCGGTCGGGAAATCGAAAGCGTAAAGCCCCAGCACGCCCTTGCTCTGCGTGGTACGGGCGTACATCTGCCCCAAAGGATTATAAAGCGCCATCGTCACCGGATGCTCACTGGGCAACCGTTTTGCCCGATCGTTGAGCATGAAAGAGAGATGCAACGTGTCACCCGGACGCCAAACGCCCCGCTCGCCATAAATAAATCCCTTGATGCCCTCTTGCACCACTTCGCCCGCGACATCAAACGAACTAAAGGACAACGATGAGCCATCATCTACCCGGAGATAAGAGCGTTCACCTTCGGCCGAAGCCATCAGATAATAGGGCTTAGCCTCCATTTCCAGGCTTGCCCGTCCTTTCGAGTCGGTCTTGCGTGAGGCAATCACCTGATGCTGGAAATTATAAGCCTCGATCAACACGTCGGCAGCAGGCCGCGCGTCATCCAACCGATGCGCCAACACCTCCATTCGTCCATCCTGTCCCGCCATAGCGACCAGTCCTATGTTAGTTGCCAGAACATTTTTCCCTTGCACCTTATTAAAATAGTAACTGTCCTTGCTTGGGTCATTGCGTTCCATATATTTATAGTCTGCCCAATCCATGTCGCCATTATAATAATAGTAACCACCGTTATCGAAGCGACTGCTCTCTTCCTTGAATTTAATCTCGTCATCCGCCAGGATCTGCGCCTTGGATAGCGGCTCTGCATTCGCCCCAGGATAGGCCGAGAGCGTCCGGTTAAACGAAAGCTCGACCCTATAAATCGCGCCGGGTTCCGGCTCAATCAACCGCCGCAAATCGACCGCAAAGTTATTCCAATGGCTCAGGTCGATATCGCCCTCGTCGAAGAAGATTGTCTGTCGGGCGACCAGCCGACCAACCCGCATCAGATTCCCGACATCGTCCAGATTGTTCTCCTGCAGGAACTGACCAACATTCCGCTCCAAAACCTTGATAACACGCACGACGACACCTCTCAGATAGATTGCCTGGAAAGGCACCTTCAGCTCCTCCGATTTCGGGATAATCACCCCTTTTCCGATGAAACGGACATTGGGCAACGCCTCCTCGAGATCCACTTGCCGGATTACATCCTCAGTCAGGGTCAAGCCGCTCTGGCTCCGGATACGGCTGTTCAGATGGACATTCACATTCTCATCCTGAGAACTGTTGGCGTCCGGATAAAGCCGGATATGATTATTGTCCACCTGCGTCAACTCACTTTGGTTATCCTGAATAAACGCCAGGCCACGCATATCCTGATTCGGATCCAAGCGCTTAGAGAATGTCGCGTCGATGTAACGGTTCTCACCCGTGACATAAGAGATATCATAAAGCGAAAAATCATTCTGTCCCGGCACCGGGATCTCATAAAGCGGATCCTCGGACAAACCCTGTTTATTTTTGGCGACCGAGATTCCCAGTTTCCAGCCGGATTCCGTGCCCGCGGGCACGTTACTCAAGGTCAACTCATGTTTCTTTCCATCCGGACTATGTTGCCAAGAGGATGTCACCTCCTTTGAGAATGCCAGTAACGACTCCACCAATGCGGGATCCTCCCGATCGGGCGTATAAATCACGGTATAAATATCGTAAGCGTTCTCATTCTTCTCATTCACGTCAAGCGTATATTTATCCGGGCGAAGCAGGAGCGGCAAGGTCGAGAAACCAAACTGGAACTCCTCCTCTTTACTCGTCGTCTCGAACCACTCGGTCAAGTCGACACGAACCCGATAATCCTGATCCCGTTCCAACTCTTTCGAAGGCTTGAAACGGATTGTCCGACTATTCTCGAACGAGAATTCGCCCTCGACCTTCGGACTGACCGATATCAGTTTCGGAAGACGCTCCAGTTTCCGTTTATCGGCAGGTATTTCCTTGGACAAGACCAAGTATATCGAGGAGAAACGGGAGACCCGACCGGACGTGAAAGCCTCGACATTGGAATTATAGCTCAATCCAACATCATCTCCACCACGGCTACAATAGCTCAAGAACAACGGCAAGAGCGACAAGAAAAGAAAATACAACGCTCGTTTCATGATAATAAGTTTTTAGATCCAATTAACCAAATCAAGGGTAATTTTCTGTCCGTCGCGAATGACGACCAAGCCCTTTCGCGGACAGCAACTATTCTCCCTCTCATCATATAACAAATTTATTGATAAAGTTACAAGAAAATAGCATATCTTTAATCGAAATTTCAAAATATGAGCATGCGTGAGATCAAAATCAAGCCTCTTCTCCGGAAAAAGGCTATGCGGGTTGTTATCGGCCTGTCGCTGATGATTGGACTTGGAGGAGCGCTTCTCCTCCTCACGATTCCTAATCCTCTTTTCTCAAATACTTATTCCACCTTGCTCTATTCCAAGGATGGCGATCTTCTGGGCGCCCGTATCGCCCCGGACGGGCAATGGCGTTTTCCCCAAGCGGACACTCTTCCCGACAAATTCAAGAGATGCCTGATCACCTTCGAGGACAAGCGTTTCTATTATCATCCGGGCATCGACCCGGCCGCCATGGCACGGGCCATACGCCTGAATCTCATCTCCGGAACAGTCCGCAGCGGTGGAAGCACACTGACCATGCAACTGGCCCGGATCGCCCAAGGGAACCAATCCCGTACGATCCTCCAAAAGCTGAAGGAGATCGTTTGGGCCATGCTTCTGGAATGCCGCTACTCGAAAGAGGAGATCCTTTGCCTCTACGCCGCCCATGCCCCGTTCGGAGGCAACGTGGTCGGCGCCGAGACCGCCTCATGGCGCTATTTCGGGCGGGCGCTCGATAATCTCTCGTGGGCGGAAAGCGCCACACTGGCCGTCTTGCCCAACTCGCCGGCGCTCATCCATCCCGGCCGGAACCGGGAACGGCTCCGCAAGAAACGCGACCGGCTCCTGGCACGTCTGTACGAGGAAGGGATCATCCCCGAAATGGAGTATGGGCTGGCGCTTATGGAGCCTCTGCCCGACAAGCCCCTGCCCTTGCCGAACCTGGCGCCTCACCTGCTCGATCGCCTGGCGAGCCAGCAACCTGGCCAAAGGCTCCAAAGCTCGATCGACGGCGGGCTGCAACGAATCGCCAACGAGATTGTCGACCGTTATGCCCAGACCTACAAATCCAACCACATCTACAACCTGGCGGCGATCATCGCCGAGGTTGAGAGCGGACGGGTACTCGCCTATGTCGGCAACGCCTCTATCGACAACATTTCCGGAAGGGGCGAGCAGGTGGACATCATCACCTCGCCACGCAGCACGGGCAGCGTACTGAAACCTTTTCTCTACGCCGCCATGCTCAACGAGGGATTCCTGCTTCCCTCTACGCTGCTCAACGACACGCCGCTCAACATTAACGGTTTTACGCCACAGAATTTCAACCGCTCCTATTACGGAGCCGTGCCGGCGCATGTGGCGATCGAACGCTCGCTCAACGTGCCTCTCGTCCGTATGTTGTCCGACTATAATACCGGCCGGTTCATGGAGCTGCTCAAGAAGCTGGGCATGACAACCCTCCGTTTTTCCGAGTCGCATTATGGCGCCTCCCTGATCCTGGGCGGCGCTGAGGGCACGCTATGGGACCTGGCGGGAATGTATGGCTCCATGGCTCGTGTCCTGGGCCATTATCACGCGTACAACGGGCGTTACAACCCGGCCGATATCCATGCGCTTACCCCTTTCATGACACCCACGGAAAAACCAATCGAGTCCATCAGCGACCCTCGGCTCAGCGACCAATCCCCATTGTCGCATGCGGCCCTCTGGTTCACCGCCGAGGCGCTCTCGGCCCTCAACCGCCCCGAGGAGGAGGCCGACTGGCAACAATTCAACTCCATGAAAAAGATCGCCTGGAAAACGGGCACCAGCTACGGTAGCCGCGACGCCTGGGCCATCGGTTTTACGCCCCGCTACGTGGTTGGCGTCTGGTGTGGCAACGCTTCCGGTGAGGGACGTGCGGGATTGACCGGCGTGGGTTACGCCGCCCCGGTCCTGTTCGACCTCTTCTCGCTGCTTCCCGATGGCGAATGGTTCGACAAACCTTATGATGAGCTGGCGCCGATGGCGATCTGCCGGGAGAGCGGCCATAAGGCCTCGCCCTATTGCGAGCGGGTCGATACGCTCGACATGCCGCTCGCCGGCCAGAAGACCGTTCCCTGCCCCTATCACAAGCTGGTTCACCTCACGGCCGACGAGCGTTTCCAGGTGAACAGCTCCTGCGAGCCGGTCAGCCGTATCAAGACACGCTCATGGTTCGTCCTGCCGCCCGCCCAGGAATATTACTATCGTCACTATCACGTGGATTATCGTCCCCTGCCGCCTTTCCGGCCGGGTTGTACCCCTGCCAATCGCCAGCCGATCGACCTGATCTATCCGGAGCACAACGCGACGGTTTACCTGCCCAAAGGATTCTCCGGCGAGCGGGAAAAGCTAATCTTCCGTGCCGCGCACGCCGATCCCGACGCGATTATCTATTGGCATCTGGACGATCGCTTCCTGGGCCAAACCGGCGATGGTAAACATGAGATTGCCCTCGACATCGAGCCCGGCAAGCATCTGCTCACCCTGCTCGACAACGAGGGCAACCAACGAAAAATCCTATTCACCGTGGTAACCAATAACCAATAACGCACCACGATGGTACTCTGAATTTATATCCGATTATAACCTAATCTATTTCCAGTCCCTTCCGGGAAGTACTCCAGTACTTTTCGGAGAGTACTGGAGTACTTCCTAGAGAGGATCGCAGTACTTTCCGCAGAGGACTGAGAATAGATTAGATTTCATTTGAGTTAATGTCTGGAACCATCAACGAACAACCGAGAATGGAAATTAACCCTGCTCGGCGACCTCTTTCGGCAAAACCCAATTCAAGAGGAAATAGCCCCCCAAGCCCGACAACAGAGAACCCGCGAAGACACCCAGTTTCGCCTGGTTCAATAAATCGATACCTTGCTCCGTCGATACATCAAACGAAAGGTTGGCGATAAACAACGCCACCGTAAATCCGATACCACCCAACATGGAGACACCGATCAACGTGCGCTTGCTCATCCCCTTCGGCATGGAAGAGAGAGGCGAAGAGGCAAAAAGATAAGAGAAGACAAAAATACCCAACGTCTTACCCAAGAACAAGCCGACGAACACCGCCAAAGGCACGTTCACCAGGCTCGCCGGCTGGATATCGCCAAAAGTGACACCCGCATTCACGAAAGCGAAGAGAGGCAGGATCACGTAGCTGACCATCGGGTGCAGGCGATCCGTAATTGTCTGCAACGGGCTGATCGTCTTGTCCGTCAACATATGGATATTGTTCAGCACCTGGATCTGCATCGACGACAGGACAGAGGCACGCTTGCAAGACTTCACCTCATTGCTGTCCAACATGGACAACAGGTCCGTCATATCTTCCGTGAAGGCCTCCAGCTTCACCACCGGACGGGCCGGGACCGTGAAAGCGACCAACACGCCAGCGATCGTCGGGTGAATTCCGGACTCGAGGAACAACAACCAAACCACGAAACCAAACGCATAATAGAACAACCGGTTATAGATCCGCATCTTGCCGCCGAGATACAGGACAGCCAGGATCACCAGCGAGATCAGCAACGGCTGGAAAGCGATATGTCCGCTATAGAACAGGGCGATGATGATGATACCACCGATATCATCGACCACTGCCAAGGCAGTCAGGAAGATACGCATACTCAGCGGAACCCGCTTGCCCAACAGGCCCAGCACCGCCAGGGCGAACGCGATGTCCGTCGCCATCGGGATTGCCGCGCCATTCGCCTCGGGGCTTTCGCCACAAACCAAAAGATAAAACAAAACCGGGACGATCATACCACCGCAAGCGGCGACAATCGGCAACAATGCCTTCCGGAACGAGCTTAACTCGCCAATCAAAACCTCCTGCTTGATCTCCAGACCGATCGTGAAGAAGAAGACCGCCATCAACGCGTCGTTGACAAAGGCCAACATCGACATGGGTTCGCCGTGATGGGCGAAGAAATCGAAACCGCCGACATGGAAATCAATCGGGAAGGCTAATAATCGGTGATAGGACTCCGACCAAGGGGAGTTGGCCAAGATCATGGCGACGATTGTCGCGCCAAACAGTAACAGACTCGCGTTCGGCTTCTGAATAGCGAAACGCTTCAATGGTTTTAAGATAACTTTAATCGCTCGATCCATCTCAATGAATAAATTAGATTTAGGAGGACGTCATAATCTACGCTCCGGTTTAACATTTTCTACCTGACGCGAAGATAATCATTTAAACTAAATTAAACATTAATAACGGACGAGATTCGTCACACGTCGGCGCTGGGCTCATCTTCCTTCAGATAGGCGGTCTCCACCTTTCGCAAGCGGCTCTTCAACCGCTCCGCCTCGCCCTTGCGGATCTGGAGCGTCATCTCACAGTCCATCTCGAACTTTTGTGAGAGGACGATGGGATGATCCTCCTTGACAATACGCATGACGCTGTTGAGATAAGGATACTCGAAAGCCACGGTGATCACCTCATCGACCGTGCGTGTCTCGACCTCAGCGGCGGCGATCGCCTCGGCGGCAGCGGTCCGATAGGCCACGATCAGTCCACTCGTTCCCAGCTCGATCCCGCCAAAATAGCGCACCACGATCACCAGGATATCGGTCAGCTCGTTGGAGTTGATCTGTCCGAGGATCGGTTTTCCGGCGGTCGATGAGGGTTCGCCATCATCATTCGCCCGAAACTGTTTCCGCTCGGGACCAAGCATATAGGCCCAACAAACGTGGCGGGCATCATAGAATCGCTTACGATAGCTGTCCACCTGTTCCTTTACCTCCTCGACCGTCCGTACGGGCATGGCAAACGAGAGGAAACGGCTTCTTTTCTCCGTATAATAGCCCTCCGAGGGCGCCTTGATCGTCTTGTAAGTATCTTCCATAATGCCTTTCAATCAGGTATTTTTGTCTTCTCAACCTCTTCTCGATAAGCCCGGAAATCTTTCATGATCTCCTCGATCTCCTCGATGAAATAGGGATTACTCACATGTTTCCGGACCTCTTCATAATAGGTCTCGATAGCCGCCAGAGCGCAGAGATCCTGCCCTCGCAAAACGAAGTAAGGCTCCTCCTTCTCAACGCACTGCTTGATCATTTGTATCGGATTCTTCATTTCTGCTTGTTCTCCTTAAAACTAGATAATTCCTCTTTCAGGAAAGGCGCCGTAAAGCCCTTCCCGCTCTCGGCCAGCGCCTCGGGCGTCCCGGCAAACAATAATTGCCCACCTTTTCGCCCGCCCTCGGGCCCCATGTCGATCACGTAATCGGCACACTTGATCACGTCGAGGTTATGCTCGATCACAATGATGGTATTGCCCTTGTCGACCAACTTGTTCAATACGCCCAAGAGAACCCGGATATCCTCGAAATGCAAACCGGTTGTCGGCTCATCGAGAATATAGAGTGTCTTGCCCGTATCACGTTTGGCCAACTCGGCCGCCAGCTTAATACGTTGGCTCTCGCCACCCGACAAAGTTGTAGAAGGCTGCCCCAGCTTGATATAACCCAGGCCAACATCCTGCAAGACCTTAATTTTCGAGAGGATCGACGGGATATTCTCGAAAAACTCAACCGCCATGTTAATCGTCATGTCGAGCACATCGGCGATCGACTTACCCCGATAACGAACCTCCAGCGTCTCACGATTGTAACGCTTGCCGTGGCAATCCTCGCAAGGCACCAGCACGTCGGGCAGGAAATTCATCTCGATTGTCTTATAACCATTACCCTTGCAGGTCTCGCAACGTCCACCAGAGACATTAAACGAGAAACGTCCCGGCTTATAGCCTCGCATCTTTGACTCCGGCAATTCGACAAAGAGATTGCGGATATCCGAGAAGACACCGGTATAAGTCGCCGGATTGCTCCGGGGCGACCGTCCGATCGGCGACTGGTCGACATCCACGATCTTATCAATAAACTCCACGCCCTCAATCGAATCATATGGCAACGGATCCTCGAGCGAGCGATAGAACCGACGGCTCAAGATCGGGCGCAAGGTTTGGTTGATCAAGGTCGACTTGCCGCTTCCCGACACGCCAGTGACGCAGATCAGCGTCCCCAACGGAAACGAGACATCCACATGCTTCAGCGTGTTGCCTGTCGCCCCACGCAAAGTCAGCCAATGTCCGTTACCCTTCCGCCGTGTCGCCGGGACAGCGATCTCTTGCCGATGATTCAAATAGCGAGATGTAAGCGTATCCTTTTGAAGCATCTCGGCAGGCGTTCCGGCAAATACCACCTCGCCACCCAAGCGCCCCGCCTTTGGTCCCATATCGACAATATAATCGGCATTCAGCATCATGTCCTTGTCATGCTCGACCACGATCACCGAATTGCCCAGATCACGCAATTCCTTGAGCGAGTTGATCAACCGGACATTGTCCCGCTGATGCAAACCAATACTGGGCTCATCAAGGATATAGAGCACGTTCACCAGCTGACTGCCGATCTGGGTCGCCAACCGGATACGCTGGCTCTCACCGCCCGACAACGTTGCCGAGGCCCGATTGAGAGCCAAATAATCCAATCCCACCTCCAACAGGAAATGGAGACGCGCACGGATCTCTTTCAAGATCTCGGTTGCGATTGTCCGCTGTTTCGGATCCATCCGATCCTCCACGCCATCCAGCCATCCGGCCAGTTCCTCAATATCCATCGAAGCGAGGTCGGCGATATTCTTACCATCAATGCGATAATGCAAAGCCTCCTTATTCAAACGCTGGCCATGACACTCAGGGCAAACGGCAGTCTTGATAAACTGTTCCGCCCATTTCTGGGCTGTAGCCGAGGCCTCCGTCTCCTGTTGCATGAGAATGTATTTGGCCACGCCCTCATAACTGAGGAAATAATTGGAAACGCCCAACGACTCAGCCTTAATGCGAAGCCGCTCGTCGGTTCCATTCATGATCTCATCCATCGCCTCAGCCGGGATATCGCGAATCGGCGTCTTCAACGTCACGCCATGCTTCTCACATATCGCGTCGATTTGCCAAAATATCAATGAATTCTTATACTTGCCCAAAGCCACGATGCCACCCGCATAAATACTCAACGAGGGATCGGGCACGATCTTATCCATATCAAGCAGGTTCACCTGTCCTAAACCCTTACATTTCGGGCAAGCGCCATAGGGCGAGTTAAACGAGAAATTGTGGGGCGCCGGCTCACTGTAGGAAAGACCCGTAACCGGATCCATCAAGCGCCGGCTGTAATGACGGATCTCCTGAGTATCCGCATCAAGCACCAGCACCAGGCCATCGCCCTGCTTCATCGCCACCTTCAAACTCTCCTTCAACCGTCGTTCGTCGGAGGCGGCGACTACCAGCTTATCAATGACAACCTCTACGCTGTGCATCTTATAGCGATCGAGTTTCATGCCATGGGTAATCTCCCGCAATTCGCCGTCAACCCGCACGTTGAGGTAGCCCTTCTTGCGAATCTGCTCAAAAAGCTCCTTATAATGTCCTTTCCGGTTCTTCACCAACGGGGCAAGCAGATAGATCCGACGCCCCTCATAACGCCCAAGTATCAGGCCAAGAACCTGTTCCTCTGTGTACTTGACCATCTTCTCGCCACTTTCATAAGAGTAGGCCTCTCCTGCCCGGGCAAAAAGCAAACGAAGGAAATCGTAGATCTCAGTCGTCGTGCCCACCGTCGAGCGGGGATTCTTGTTCGTCGTTTTCTGCTCAATCGAGATAACAGGACTCAAGCCGGTGATCTTATCCACATCCGGCCGTTCCATGTTTCCCAAGAAATTACGGGCATAAGCGGAAAAGGTCTCCACATAACGTCGTTGTCCCTCGGCAAAAATCGTGTCGAAAGCCAACGACGACTTACCGCTCCCGCTCATACCGGTAATCACGGTCAATTTGCCTCGCGGAATCTCGACATCAATATTCTTCAAGTTATGCACCCGAGCGCCCCAAACGGAGACACGCCCCTCTTCCATAGCCCGTTTATCTTTCATTCTTTCCCTCTTTCTCGCTTAACTCATTTACGCATTTCCTCAACGAATCCTTCCAATAAGGAACAACTACCCCGAAAGTCTTTTTCACCTTTGTCTTATCAAGCACGGAAAAATGGGGACGTTCAACCTTCGAAGGAAACTCATCACTGTGACAAGGACGAATATCGCACACATGACCACTCAGATCCGCGATCTCTTTGGCGAAATCATACCATGAGCAGACACCCTCATTACTGTAATGATAGATACCTTCCTTACCCAACTGGCCGGACTCAATCACATGATAGATCAATGCCGCCAAATCTCCAGCGTAAGTCGGTGTTCCCACCTGATCAAAGACAACATTCAGGCTCTCCCGCTCGGCCGTCAGGCGACGCATTGTCTTAACGAAGTTATTTCCGAAAGGAGAATAGAGCCAGGCGGTCCGGAATATCAGGTAACGGCATCCCGAGGCAATCAACGCCCGCTCGCCCGCCAATTTTGTCGAGCCATAGACGCCCAATGGATCGGTATCCATATCCTCGAAATAGGGCACGCAATTATCACCCTTGAACACATAATCGGTCGATACGTGAATCATCGTAGCGCCAACCGCCCTGGCCGCCAGGGCCAGATTCTCGACCGCCCGGTTGTTCAACAGGTCCGCCCGCTCATAATCCTCTTCCGCCTTCTCAACATTGGTATAAGCGGCGCAATTCACGATTACCTCAACCTTCTCTGCCTCAACATACGCCAATACCGCCTCACGATCGGTAATGTCCAATTCGGCCACATCCGTAAATATATATCGATTGGACGATTGTGCGGAAACCCGGCGCATCTCGTTGCCCAGTTGTCCGTTCGCCCCCGTTATCAAAATAACCATAGCTCTTCAATCTTTTTACGTTCCTTTTCCCAAACCACTAATTCAATTGCCAGACGAAGCCTTAGCGATCACCGCCTTGATCCGCTCCTCATCGCTTAAGGGACAAATCATCAGGACATCTTCGGTATCAGCCACCAAAAATCCGGACAGGCCATCGATCACGACCTGCTTGTTCGGGTTGGTTACCTTTATCAGGTTATGATTCGAATCCGTCAGGCTCACCTGCGAGGCTCCTGAAGCCGAATTCTCACGGACATCCTTTTCCAACAGACCGTACAAGGCACCCCACGAGCCGACATCACTCCATGCCAAATCATTCGTGCAACGCACATAAACCTTATCCGACTTTTCCATCACGCCATAATCAATCGAGATCGCGGGGCAAGCCGTAAAAGCCTCGTTCACCAATGTCCGCTCCATTGGCGTATTATAGGCAGCGCCTACCGACTCGAATAAACCGGCCACTTCCGGCAGATAGAGCCCTAATGCCTCAACAATAGCGCTCACCGACCAGACGAACATACCGGAGTTCCAATAATAATTGCCCTCCGACAAATAGGCCATCGCCGTCCGAGAATCAGGCTTCTCCTTAAACCGTACGACAGGCGTGAACTCCTGTCCCGACTCACGATGAGCCTGGATATAGCCATAGCCTGTCGCGGGATAAGTTGGCGAGATCCCGACCGTCAGCAACACGGAACGGGTAGCGGCAAAATCAAGGCAATCACGCATGATCCGCTCAAAGGCGACCTCATTACCGATATACTGATCTGAAGGCGTGACAACAGCCACCGCCTCAGGATCCAACGCACGCAACTTATACATGGCATAGGCGATACAAGGCGCCGTATTGCGCCGGCATGGCTCCGTCAAAACCTGTTCCGGACTGAGCACCGGCAATTGCTCAAGAACTAAATCCTTATAATTCTCACCCGTCATCACAAGGAAATTCTCCCGAGGCACAAAACGGGCGAAACGCTCATAGGTCAATTGGATAAAAGTCTTTCCAATCCCCAAAGCGTCAACAAATTGCTTAGGCTTCTCCACACGACTTAACGGCCAAAAGCGGGAACCGATCCCGCCTGCCATAATCACGCAATAATTATGTAGTGACATCATGATATTCTAAAAATATAAAATACGCTCGAGGGCAAATATAGTATAATCCCCCGTGAATAAAAAATAAGGTTAGCTAAATCGGCAAGAAGCTATCGTACGGTCTCCAGACAAGCGTCCAGGTCACGAGTCAGTTGTTCCTTATCCAGATGCTGGCCGATGAAGACTATCTTCTGCATCCGGTCGCCATAACGCTCGTCCCAATCACGACGCAAACCCGGCTCCTGGCGCATCATCGCCTCCAACTCCTCTTTAGGAGCGGCGGCATACCACAGTCCGGCATTACTCAATTGTTTTTGCGAGCCCGCTTGCTCGAACAGGAAGGACATATCACGATTATGACTGAAATAACAAATTCCCTTAGCACGGATTACCCCTTTTGGCCAGTTGGTCGCCACGAAGCGGTCAAAGCGATGAATATTGAACGCGGGACGCCGATAATAGACGAAGGTGCTGATACCATATTCCTCCGCCTCGCCCTCATCGTGATGATGATGGTGGTGGTGATGCTCCTCATGATGATGCTCCCCATCGTGATGATGGTGATCCTCCTCATGAGCATTCTCCTCCTCCAGCTCATCCAATGGACGCTCAATCTGACTGATCCATCCAGCGGAAGTCGCTACACGCTCAAAATTGAATTTGCCTGTCTCAATAAGCCGATCCAAATCAACCCGTCCATAGTCGCATTCAATAATCTCGGCTTTCGGCTGCAATACCCGGATAATACGCTTAACCCGTGCCAAATCCTCCGGCGACACTTCCGATACCTTATTCAGGAGAATCATGTCGCAGAACTCGATCTGCTGGATCAAAAGGTTTTCGATATCCTCCTCTCCAAGATCCTTACGTGCCAAGTCATCTCCACAGGCGAATTCATCCCGCATCCGCAAGGCATCAACAACAGTCACGATCCGATCCAGCCGGCAAGTTCCATAGCGTGTATATTCCTCACTCATTGAAGGGATGGAACATATGGTCCGTGCGATCGGCTCCGGCTCACAGATACCGCTGGCCTCTATCACGATGTAATCAAATTTCCCCATTTTGGCCAGGTCACGCAGCTGCTCAACCAAATCCATCTTCAGCGTACAACAGATACAACCATTCTGCAGCGCTACCAAGCTATCGTCTTTCTGGTCGACCACTCCACCTTTCTGGATCAGGTCAGCGTCAATATTCACCTCTCCCAAATCATTAACAATCACGGCAAACTTAATGCCTTGTCCATTCGAGAGAATGTGATTCACCAATGTTGTCTTTCCACTACCTAAATAACCGGTCAACAACAGGACCGGGATCTCTTTATTATTCATCATCTCGTCCAAGATTTACTAAATCAATTCCGCAAAAATACGGTTTATTTTTGATCCACGGATCCATAAAACAGACTGAATAAATTGCCGACGAGAAAATCACCCTGAGATCATCGGGCAGAAGACTTAATCGTCAATCATGGAATTGAGCTTGATTCTCGACGAAACGACGGAAACGGGTCAAGGCATCCCGCAGCACGGAACGTGGGCAGGCAATATTCCACCGTAGAAATCCTTCGCCCTCCGCACCATACATCGTCCCGCTGTTGAGCCACAACCCCGTTTCGGTCAATAAGCGGGATCCCAAAGTCTCGGAAGGAGTTGACAAAGCCCGGCAATCCGTCCAGACCAGATAGGTTCCTTCCAGTTTCGTAACAGGAATCCGCGGCAGATATTTCCGGAAGAATTCGTTCATATCCTCATAATTCGCTTTCAGATAGTCCAACAGCCGCATCAACCATTCCTCGCCCTCGTTGTAAGCGGCGATCGTTGCCTCGACCCCGAACGGATTGACATCGCAAACCTCATTAATATTGATCGCACGATCGATACGTTCACGTATTGTCTTATCACAAGCGATGATGTTGGCAATCTGAAGTCCCGCCAGGTTGAATGACTTGCTTGGCGATACGCACGTGATCGTATTCCGCAAATAACTATCACCCAAAGAGGCAAACGGCGTATAGGTATATCCCGGGAAGACCAACTCGCAGTGGATCTCGTCCGAGATAATCATGACATGATTCCGAAGGCATATATCCCCTACCCGTCTCAGTTCCTCACGAGTCCATACCCGTCCTGCCGGATTATGAGGATTACAGAACAGCAGGAGCTTAACACTTGGATCGGCTGTCTTACGTTCCAGATCCTCATAATCGATATGATAGGTCTGATCCTCATATTTCAGGGGATTGGTGACGATCCGGCAACCGTTATTGCGTATGGATGAGAAGAAGCAATTATATACCGGCGTCTGTACGACAATACCATCACCCGGTTCAGTCAGGGCCTTGATGACGGCCGAAACAGCCGGAACTACGCCCGAGGTATAGATCATCCAATCCCTCTCGAAACGCCAACCATGCCGTCTCTCGAACCAACGGATAACAGCCTCATAATACTCATCCGGAACCCGGACATATCCAAATATGCCATGCCGCACCCGCCGTTCCAATGCCTCGATAACGGCCGGTGCTGTCCGGAAATCCATATCCGCCACCCATAAGGGAAGCACATCGCCGGCCGGCGCGCTGTCCCATTTGTAAGAGCGGGTATTCCGACGTGGAATAATCTCATCAAAATTAAAATCCATAAGCCAATCCTTAACGGTTCCACAAGAGAAGTTGACAGTCGCCCGGCGCCTTGATATGCTCATCCAGGATTATTTCCCCATAACTTTCGGCCGTGACGCATCCGGTTCGGGGATTCTTTACGCTATGTATCGGTCCCTGTATCGTCGCCCGCACGCTGCTGCATTCAAAGGCCAAGTCGCAATCATCCGCCATAACGCAATTCTCCATCACCAGGTCATGCGCGTAACATAAGGGTTGCGTTCCCGAGATCTTGCAATTAACCAACCTCAAATTCCGCGAATGCCAACCCAGGTATTCCCCATTGATCTCCGAATCATAAACCGTCACGTTCTCCGTATTCCAGAAGGCATCTTTCGAGTTGATAACGGCACGGCGTATCTCCACGTTTTTACAATACTGGAAAGAATAATTCCCGTTTTGGGTATAATCCTCGATCCGGATATTCTCGCTATGCAAGAACAGGTAATCCGCATGATCCACCCGTACATTCTTTAAACGGACATTACGGCAATGCCATAAGGTCTCCTGAGCGTCTGGAATCTCGACATTCTCAAGGCTCAGCTCATCCATCTCACGAAACATCTTGGGCGCATCCACCTTAGTGTCCGTCATGACCAGATTGCGGGAATACCACAACGCCGCACGGGCACCCTCCGTAAAGAGGCAATTCTTAATCGTGAACCCATCTACATGCCAGAAAGGATACTTGCCCTCGAAGCGACTGTTCTCGGCTACGATATGGCTACATTCCTTCAAGGCGGACTCACCCGCATGAATGGTGACATTATCGAGATGCAAATCGTGCGAGGCGAACAAAGGGCGCTCGCCCCCAAACTCAGCGTTCCTAATAATATTCATAAAATGATTGTTTTCCGATTAATTATCCGATTCTTACAAAGAGAGGGTGACTGTTATTTCCCCTTTGCCTCCTTAATCTTTTTATTTTGATACAAAGGTAAGAATTGCCCTAAGGCGGCAGGGTATACAAATCCCCGCTATATCTACCCAAATTACGGAATCTCGGATGAAAAGAGAACTTGTATTTTTCCCGGCAGGACTTGCGAAAAGCCCTGACATTGCTTACCTTTGCCGAGGAGATCATGAAATACTGTACTTCACATATTAAAGTACTGTATTTCATATAGTGAAGTACAGTATTTCACGACCTCAAAATATAGCCATGAAGAAATGATAGGAGGAACAACGTATGCTTTTCTTTAAACGAGTGATGCGGAAGCTGGGCAACAAGCTGTTGTGGTTTCCGCAACTGATGACTGTTGGTAAGCCTGCCGACACGGAGGAACTGGCCGGGCGGCTGTCCGCCATATCCACCGTGAGCAAGGGCGATGTGTTCGCCGTGCTCAGCGACCTGCCGGACGTAATGGCGGACATCCTGTCCAATGGACGGGCCGTGCATATTGATGGATTAGGCTCATTCTATTTGTCTTGCACTTCGCGAGGCAACGGGGTGGAGACCAAAGAGGAGGTGAACGAATCGCAAATCAAGGGGTTAAAGGTGGTCTTCCTGCCCGAACGCCGTCGCGGGGGAGACCGGAAAATGAGACGTCCTCTCGTGCGACAGGATATGGAGTTCATTGAATGGCTGGGGAAATGAATATCCGCTTCCTGCCCTAACTTAATTTTCCCCCTAAAACCGCTTGAGCAGAAACGAGGGATTGATCCTCAGGTAGGCTCCGGCGGAGAAGCTGAGACCTCCTTGTCGACGACGCTCACCATTCGCGTCGATTGTCGTGGGCGAAAGGGCATGATAAAGATCCACGTCGACTCCCAGCGAGAAGCCCTTGCCCAATGGTCGGGCATACTCCACACCATAATAAAGCAAATTCGGCCGGTCGAGCGTCACCTCAGGATCCTTCATTGAGACCGCGCCATAAAAGGGGCTTCCGAACATGGAGATAAAGCCGTCGCAATGCCAATAGGCCAGTTTGACCCTAAAATCCCGCAAATCGGCCGCTGTCCGTAGATAGAGTCCATAACCGGAATCGAAAGGCCAGATATGTCCGGCCTGCTGATAATAGAAGGCGCCATCCAGTTCGGCCTCAACACGCCGCAACCAACGGTGGTTCACGTTCCAGACCGCGGCCGCGCCTACGGCTCCGTTCATCAAGGTCTGCACGGAATTGACATAGATCGTATCGATCTCGCCCCCACGATGTTGCGCCAACGCCTGGATCGGGAAATAGAGATGAAGAGGCGACTCGGGATCATTCGCCTTCAACCGGGAGGAGAAACCAACCGTAAAGGCCTCCTTATGGGTATCGCCCTTAAAAATGAAGCTCTGCCAGTTTACCCAGAAATCCATATCGAACACTCTGGAATCGAAAAGTAACTGTAAGCCGGTCTCGGGATCACAAGTCAGATTCAGTTCCGGATTATATAAAGGTTCGATCAAACGATGGTTCGCCGCCCCATAAAGATTGCCGAAAACAATATTGAACCGCTCCGACAGGGCGACTTGCGCCCGGAAATAGGGCAAGATATGGCTTCCCTTCTGGTATTGGTTGCCTTTCCAGTCGGCGATGTCCAGATAGGCCATCGAAGGATACTTATTAGCGCCATGATATAACAGGAAATGACCACCCAGCTCTACCTTGATATTCTTCAAGGGATAATAAACCAGCTTAGGCTGAACCCAAAGTCCCGGCAAGGAATAACCCTTGACGTATGGTCCCTGGAACTCATTATCCTTAAAGAAACTCAGGTTATCCAGCTCGACCGACAACTGACGCGCCTTAGTTGTATCGATATGATATTCCGTCCGGTACACCCGCTCGGAAATCTGCCCCCAAACCACGCTAAAAGGGAAAACGCCCAACACGATCCCCAACAACATTATACGCAAGATCTTAGCCATTCGAATCCTATTTTGATTAAACCTTAATAACCGGCCGTTACCGGAACAAGGCGCGAACATACAAAAAAATCAACACTCCGGATAATCCTGAACAAAGACATTAAACCCACAAATAAAACAATCGTACAGATCGTATGAATAATTCCCGCCTAAGCCAACCTCTTTTATTTATTAAGACGGGGATGAAAGAGATATAAGGCAATTTTGTTTCGCTTCTGACCAATTATAATATCGCGCAAGCTTCGGCACTTCACGGAAATCTTGTAAATTCGCGGAATTATTTTTGTAACACAAAAGAGACGTTTTTGTAGTATCAAACAAGGATAGGTATGAATTATGCGATTATCGCCGCGGGCGAGGGATCACGCTTGGCACAAGAGGGTGTCAAATGGCCCAAACCGCTCGTCCGGCTAAATGATACGGCCTTGATAGACCGATTGATCCAGATATTCCTGAACAATAAGGCAACCGCCATCCGGGTTATCGTCAATGAGGAAATGAAAGAGGTCCAAGAACATTTGAGAGGCTTGGAGTTGCCCGTTCCTTTCCACCTGTTAGTCAAATCGACACCCAGCTCCCTGCACAGTTTCTATGAGCTTTGCAAGGACATCGAGAGCGATGAGATCTGCTTGACAACGGTCGATACGATTTTCCGGGAGGAAGAGTTCGGAGCCTATATTGACTCGTTCCGTAAGGCTAAAGATCTTGACGGGCTTATGGCTGTCACCGATTACATTGACGACGAGAAGCCGCTTTACGTCAAGACCGACAAGGAGCTGCGGATCCTTAATTTCCTGGACAAGACAGACGGGGAATGCCGTTACATCTCGGGCGGTATCTATTGTCTCAGACGGCCCGCCATCGCGGCGCTCGAGAGCGCCATGGGCCAAGGCATGTCGCGATTGCGCAACTACCAGCGGCACCTGGTAGAGAAAGGGCTTTCCCTGAAAGCCTATCCCTTCAGCAAGATCATTGATGTCGATCACGCTGAGGACATCGCAAAAGCGGAATCATTCTTAAAAGCGTAGTACATTACATTATTTTACATACATGGATAAGTTAATTATCGCAGGAATCCGGAGAGGAAACCAATTCTCGCCGAACCATATCGGCAACGACGCGGCGATCTTCTCCCTGGCAGCCGAACATTTGAGAAAACGAGGGGCTGTCGTCAACGAGTATATCGAGTCTGATCTTCTCTTAAATGATTTGAAGGAAAAAGTGATCTTCAACATGGTGAGAGATTGGCGCTCGATCCATAAAATACAGGAACTGGAAGACAAGGGCGCTTTGGTGATCAACTCAGGCTACGGTATCGAGAATTGTACCCGTGAGAAAATGACCCGTCTCCTGCTCCAGAATAACATCGCTCATCCCAAGAGCCTGATCCTGAAAACAACGGAGGATCCAACCGAGGCCCTGGAAAAGGCAGGATTCTATAACTGCTGGATCAAACGAGGCGACTTCCACGCGATTCACCGCGAGGACGTCACCTATGTGCGCAATCCGGAAGAGGCCAAAAGCATCCTGAAGGAATACGCTATCCGCGGCATTCCCAACGCCGTCATCAATGAGCATTTGGTGGGCGACTTGGTGAAATTCTACGGAGTAACCGGAACAGGTTTCTTCTACTGGTTCTACCCGTCGAGCATGCACCACAGCAAGTTCGGACTCGAGCAGATTAACGGAACGGCCAAAGGTATCCATTTCGACCTGGAGGCATTGAAACAGGTTTGTGACCAGGCGGCCAAGGTTCTGAATGTCCACATATACGGTGGTGATTGCATTGTCGCCGAGGACGGAACCGCCCGCATCATCGATTTCAACGACTGGCCAAGCTTCGCCCCCTGCCGGAACGAGGCCGCGCCACATATCGCCCAACGTATTTGGGATTTGGCCAATAACTTTTAAACAAATCCTTAAGACATGAGCGAGAAAGAGACAAAGCCAAGTTTAGAATCGACATTGAAGTCGATGGACACAGAAGAGTTCATCGACATTCATTTTTATAGACCGATCGGTTATCGCTGGGCCCTCCTGTTCCGGAGATTGGGCATTTCGCCCAATAGCGTGACCATTGCCAGTATCTTTATCGGGATCGCCTCGGGTATCTGTTTTTATCCGCACGACCTGACGATCAACATTATCGGTATGCTCCTGCTGGTCTGGGCCAACTCTTACGACAGCGCCGACGGCCAGCTTGCCCGTATGACGGGCCAGAAAAGCGCTCTCGGACGTATCCTCGACGGTACGGCAGGCGACATCTGGTTCATCACCATCTATGCCGCTATCTGTCTTCGTTTGACACCGCAATGGGGCATCTGGATCTGGGTCTTCGCCCTGATCACCGGCATGTGCCACAGCAAACAGGCGGCGATGGCCGATTATTACCGGAACATTCACCTGCTCTTCCTGAAGGGAAAAGATGGCAGCGAGCTCTCACATTCACCTGTGCTGAAGGAGAATTTCAAGAAGATGAGCTGGAAAAAGGAGTTTATCTACAAGCTCTTTGAGGCTTTCTATATCAATTATACGGTTGGACAGGAGAAGCTGACCCCTCATTTCCAGAAGATGATGGGCATCATCCGGGAGAAATATCACGGCCAGGCACCGGAATGGTTCCGTGTCGCTTTCCGTGAGAAAAGCCTTCCGCTGATGAAGTACACCAACATGCTCTCGTTCAACACACGGGTGATCGTCTTGTTCATCAGCCTGTTGATCGACCTGCCATGGCTCTATTTCACGTTCGAGATCACGGTCTTGAACCTCATGTTGATTTATATGATCGCCCGGCACGAGAAATTCTGCAAGGCGTTTAGCGGACAATTATAACAGACAATTATGATACATTTAGACCAAATAAAAGGCATCATCTTCGATTATGGCGGGACCATCGACAGTAATGGCCTGCATTGGGCGGAGGTGATTTGGCAAGGATACGAGATAGCGAATGTCCCCGTGGAAAAGGCCATCTTTCGTGACGCCTACGTCTTCGGCGAGCGGACATTGGGCAAAAATCCCATTATCCAGCCGGAACACACGTTCCAGGACATGCTCCGGATCAAGATCCGCCTTCAGATGGACTGGCTCATAGAGAACGGGCATCTTACCGCCGAGCAAGCCAATAAACAATTAAGCGACCAAGTAGCGGACTGGTGTTACGAATACGCTCGGAAAGCGATCGACAACGCCCGTCCTATCCTCAATCGCCTGACGGAGAAGTATCCGATGGTGCTGGTTTCCAACTTTTACGGCAATATTGCCGCGGTCCTGAAAGACTTTGGGCTCGATCACCTGTTCGGCCACATCGTCGAGTCGGCTGTCGTGGGCATCCGCAAGCCCGATCCCGCCATCTTCCAATTGGGCGTTGACCATCTGGCCCTTCCGGCGAAAGAGATCGTGATCGTTGGCGATTCTTACGACAAGGACATCGTCCCGGCCACAACGATCGGTTGCCAGACCATTTGGCTGAAAAGTATCGGCTGGAAGCCTTATGAGGGAAACGAGACCGCCGACGCGGTGATCACCGATTTCCAGCAGACCAAAGAGTTGTTCCATCTTTAATCGATCCGATTGGCTATGGATAACATCATCCCTTTCGCGCTGCTCTGCTTCACCTCCTTTTTCACGCTGGTGAATCCTTTGGGCACGATGCCCATCTTCCTGTCCATGACAGATGGGCTATCGAACGAGGAGCGCCAGGCCATCGCTCGCAAGGCGACCTTCGTGGCGTTTATCATCCTCTCGGCATTCACGATCTCCGGACAATACCTGTTCCAGTTTTTCGGCATCTCAACTAATGGATTCCGTATCGCGGGCGGGTTTATCATCTTCAAGATCGGTTACGATATGCTCCAGGCGCATTTCACCCACATCAAGCTGAATGAACAGGAGCAGCAGCATTACGCGAACAACATCTCCATCACTCCACTGGCCATCCCGATGCTCTGTGGACCTGGAGCTATTGCCAACGGTATCGTGTTGATGGAGGACGCCGACGACCTCTTGACTAAAGCGGTCCTGATCGCTGTCATCTGTCTAGTTTTCCTGGTCACTTATGCGATCCTGAGAGCCTCGACAAGGCTTGTCAAACTGTTAGGCGAGACCGGTAACAACGTGTTGATGAGGTTGATGGGCTTGATCCTGATGGTCATTGCCGTCGAGTGTTTCGTCAGTGGAGTCCGGCCGATCCTGACCGATATACTAAAGCAAAGCATGGCATAGGATCTTTTAAATACTGTTAATCCAAGAAAAAAAGGAAGTATCAGCTCTTGCATTATTTCAAATTGTCCCTACATTTGCGGACATAATAACAAACAGAAAGATGAATACGCAATTAGTAAATACATATTGGTGGTGGCGCCGCTTACAACTTCAAATAGTCGTAAGGGACGAAGACCCGTGTGTGTAATTTACGAATAGCAATTCAAGGATACATCCAAAAGAGGCCTGTCGCACTTGCGGCGGGCCTCTTTTCTTTTATCCGCCCACGAAAGAAAATAATCAATAACAAATAAAATCAAGAGCAAGATGAAAACCTATTTAGTGAACGAGAATGGTTATTACGGTGAGTTTGGTGGTGCCTATATTCCGGAGATCCTCCACCAGTGTGTCGAGGAGTTGCGGGAAGCCTACCTGAAAGTGATGAAGAGCGAGACATTCAAGCGGGAATACGAGCAACTGCTTCGCGACTACGTAGGTCGGCCGTCGCCTCTCTATCTCGCCCGTCGGCTGAGCGAGAAGTATGGCTGTAAGATCTATCTCAAGCGTGAGGACCTGAACCACACTGGCGCTCATAAGATCAACAACACGATCGGCCAGATCCTGATCGCCAGAAGCATGGGCAAGAGACGGATCATCGCGGAGACCGGTGCCGGACAACATGGTGTCGCTACCGCTACGGTCTGCGCCCTGATGAACATGGAATGCGTCGTTTATATGGGCAAGACCGATGTCGAGCGTCAGCATGCCAACGTACAGAAGATGCGGATGCTGGGCGCGCAGGTGATTCCAGTCACCTCGGGCAATATGACCTTGAAGGACGCGACCAACGAGGCGATCCGCGACTGGTGCTGCCATCCCTCGGACACTTACTACATCATCGGCTCGACCGTTGGGCCTCATCCCTACCCGGATATGGTCGCCCGCCTGCAATCGGTTATCAGCGAGGAGATCAAGAAGCAGCTGTTGGAGCAAGAGGGACGCGACTATCCCGACTATCTTATCGCCTGTGTCGGCGGAGGCAGCAATGCCGCCGGGACAATCTATCACTACGTTGACGATGAGCGGACACGCATCGTTCTGGCCGAGGCGGGCGGCAAGGGCATTCACTCGGGCATGAGCGCCGCAACAATCCAGCTGGGTAAGTTAGGAATCATCCATGGATCCAAGACATTGGTCATGCAGGATGAGGATGGCCAGATTGAGGAGCCCTATTCCATCTCGGCAGGTCTCGACTATCCGGGAATCGGCCCCTTCCACGCGAATCTAGCGCAGACTGGACGGGCGACGGTGCTGGCCATCAACGATGACGAGGCGCTCGACGCCGCCTTCGAGCTGACTCGCCTTGAGGGGATCATCCCAGCCCTTGAGAGCGCACACGCCCTGGGCGCTCTGGCGAAGGTTCATTTCAAACCAGACGATGTCGTCGTCCTGACCGTCTCAGGCCGGGGAGACAAGGACATGGATACCTATATTAAATATGTAGAACAATACAACGCTTAAGATCATGACAAGAACTTACCAATTCCATACCGAGAGCGAGACCGTCATGGGCGACCTGCAGACACCTGTCGGCCTCTACCTGAAACTTCGTGATGTTTATCCCTGTTCAGCTCTGCTGGAGAGCTCCGACTTCCATGGCAACGAGAACAGCCTCTCCTACATCGCCCTGGCACCCATCGCCCAATTTAGCGTCAACGCGAACCAATGCGTGATGACCTTTCCGGACCATAGCCGGGAAAGCCTGCCGATAGCCGACGGGCAAGGGATCAGCCAGGCGCTTAGTGGCTTCCTTGCCCGCTTCAAGGTGGAGGGAGCGGATCGGCAAGTCTGCGGTCTCTTTGGCTATACCGCCTTCGATGCGGTGCGTTATCTTGAGCCCGTACCAGTCATCGAGTCGCATCATGAGGAGAACGACGCCCCCGATATTCTCTATATCCTATATAAGTATGTCCTGGTCTTCGACCACTTCAAGAACCGCCTGACACTGGTGGAGCTGCTTGCCGAAGGCGAACAGCCAAGCCTGCAGGAGATCAAGAGCCTGATCAGCGACCGGAACTTCGCCTCCTACAACTTCGAGACCGACGGGCCGGAGACCTCGCCCATTACTGATGAGGAATATCGGACCGCCGTGCGACAAGGGGTGCGTCACTGCCTCAGGGGCGATGTTTTCCAGATCGTACTCAGTCGCCGCTTTGAGCAGCGGTTCAAGGGTGATGACTTCAAGGTATACCGGGCATTGAGAAGTATCAACCCATCGCCCTATCTTTTCTACTTCGACTTTGGTGGCTTCCGCATCTTCGGATCATCGCCCGAAACCCATTGTAAGATCAATAATGGTGAGGCCAGCATCGACCCGATCGCCGGGACAGCCTTCCGTACGGGAAACCATGATGAGGACAAGCGACGAGCGGATGCCTTACTGCATGACCCCAAGGAGAACGCCGAGCATGTCATGCTGGTCGACCTGGCCCGCAACGACTTGTCGCGCAACTGCCACAACGTGCGGCTGGCCTTCTATAAGGAGACGCAATATTACAGCCATGTCATCCATCTCGTATCAAGAGTCACAGGAATGGTCGAGCCAAGCGCTGATCCGATCCGGGTCTTCCTCGACACCTTCCCCGCCGGAACGCTTAGCGGATCGCCGAAGGTACGGGCCATGCAGTTGATCACCGAGATCGAGCGGCATAACCGGGGCGCCTACGGAGGCTGTATCGGTTTTATCGGCCTAGATGGCAACCTGAACCAGGCCATCACCATCCGGTCGTTCGTCAGCCGGGGCAATGTTCTCTACTATCAGGCTGGGGCGGGCATCGTGGCCAAGAGCGACGATGAGCGAGAATTACAGGAGGTTAACAATAAGCTCGGCGCCCTGAAGCGGGCGATCGACCTGGCCGAGAAACTGAGGAACTGATAAGGATCTAAGTTAAACCAACGATAAATCAAAAGATCATGAGACGGACTTTATTATTTGACAACTACGACTCGTTCACATATAATTTATATCACATCCTGAAGGCGTTGGGCGCCACGGTCGAGGTCAGGCGCAACGACAAGATCTCGCTCGAGGAGATCGACCGGTTCGACCAGATCCTTCTCTCGCCTGGACCCGGCATTCCCGAGGAGGCGGGAATCCTGCTTCCTCTTATCCGCCAATACGCGCCGACAAAGCGCATCCTGGGCGTCTGCCTCGGTGAGCAGGCGATCGGCGAGGCGTTTGGCGCCAGGTTGAGCAACCTGAGCCAAGTCTATCATGGGGTGAGCTCAACAATAGAGATAACCAAGCCCGATGAGCCGATCTTCGCCGGCCTCTCCCCACGATTCGAGGCAGGTCGCTATCACTCATGGATCGTTAGCGATGAAGGAATGCCCGACTGTCTGGAGGTGACGGCCCGCGACGTGGACGAGCATCGCATCATGGCTTTGCGACACCGTGACTATGACGTGCGGGGCATCCAGTTTCATCCTGAGTCGGTACTGACGCCACAAGGACAACAGATCCTGGCGAACTGGTTGAAGGGATAAAAGGAGACACGGGAAATGTTAAAGTTTATGAACGGGAAAGGGCCAAAATGACACCCGTGTCTCATCGCTTACGACACACGGGCGCCATGCCTTACGACTCCCGTGTCTCATCGCCCATGACACCCGTGTCTCATGACCGATGACATACGGGAGTCGTAAGCGGTGAGATACGGATGTCGCTAACGATTTGATTATCAAGTAGGGTATAATCACGCACCTATGGGGTAAATACCCACATAGGCGTTAAACAAGATTAATCGTATTAATAAATAGTAATAAACGAATATTAAATAATTAGAAACAAGATTCGTATGAGACAGATCCTATATAGACTCTTCGAGCATCAATATCTGGGGCGTGAAGAGGCACGCGACATACTGCATAATCTGGTAGAGGGCCGCTATAATGATGCCCAGATCGCCAGTCTGATCACGGTCTTCCTGATGCGCAGCATCTCGGTCGAAGAGCTCGCCGGCTTTCGTGAGGCCCTACTGGAGATGCGGGTGCCCATCAACCTGGAAGACTATCACCCGATAGATATTGTCGGCACGGGTGGCGATGGCAAGAACACGTTCAATATCAGCACGTGCGCCTGTTTCGTCGTGGCGGCAGCGGGTTATCCCGTCGTTAAGCACGGTAACTATGGCGCGACCTCTGTCAGCGGCGCCAGCAACGTGATGGAGCGGCACGGCGTATGCTTCACGACTGATGTCGACCGCCTGCGCCGGTCGATCGATGAGTGCGGTATCGCCTATCTGCACGCGCCGCTCTTCAACCCCGCCTTGAAGGCAGTCGCGGCGGTCCGCAAGAACTTGGGCGTACGCAGCTTCTTCAATATGCTCGGGCCGCTTGTCAACCCGGTGCTTCCCGCCTACCAACTGCTTGGTGTCTATAACCTGCCCTTGCTTAGGCTTTACAATTACTCCTACCAGGCGAGCGGAACCCATTTTGCGGTTGTGCATAGCCTCGACGGTTATGACGAGATCTCCCTGACAGGCGAGTTTAAGGTGGCGATGGCCGATAAGGAGAAGATCTATACGCCCGAGATGTTGGGACTCAACCGTTGCCAGGCGGAGGATTTGGATGGCGGTGACACGCCCGAAGCGGCGGCGCTTATCTTCGACCGGGTCTTGCGGGGCGAGGCCTCACGAGCACAAATGGAATGTGTGATCGCCAATGCCGCTTTCGCCATCCAGGTGATTCACCCGGAGCGACCAATCGACGAGTGCCTGCGGGAAGCCCGCCGTGCCCTCGAGAGTGGCGCCGCCCTCACCACGTTCCAGAAATTCCTTACATTAAACCGATAAAGAGTCATGGCAAGAGATATATTAGATGAGATCATCGAGAACAAGCAAACAGAGTTGATCCGGCAGAAACAGGCCGTTTCACCGGCCGAGTTGAGAACCCGCATCATGGAGCACGAGCCCTGCCCGAAAGGTTGCCGTTCCCTGCGAGCCGCCCTCAGTCAATCCAAAAGCGGCATCATCGCGGAGTTTAAGCGCAAGAGCCCGTCGAAGGGATGGATCCATCCCGAGGCCAAGGTCGCCGACGTATTGCCTACCTATGAACGATCGGGAGCGGCAGCCTGCTCTATCCTGACCGACAGCGATTTCTTCGGTGGATCGCTGGGCGATCTCCGGGAGGCACGAAGCCTGGTAAAGCTTCCTCTTCTCCGGAAAGACTTCATCATCGACCCATACCAGATCGACCAGGCTCTATTGGCGGGCGCGGACGCCATCCTGTTGATCGCCGCCGCCCTGTCGCCGGCCCAATACGACGAGCTGGCCGATCAGGCCCATGAGGCGGGACTGGAAGTTCTACTGGAGATACACGACGAGGCGGAGCTGGACTATATCCGCCCGAATACCGATGTGGTGGGAATCAACAACCGCCATCTGAGCAGCTTCCATACCGACGTCGCGACCTCGTTCCAGCTGGCCAACCTGTTGCCGGAGGACATGGTCAAGATCTCGGAGAGCGGCCTCTCCGATGGGGCGACGATCCGTCGGCTAAGAGAGGCGGGCTTCCGTGGTTTCCTTATCGGAGAGTCACTCATGCGTCATGTTGAACCGGGCGACGCCCTTGCCGCCCTTATCCAGGAAATCGTATGCGAGTGAAAGTCTGTGGCATGCGATCGCCACAAAACATACAGGCCGTCGCCCAATTGGAGATCGATTGGATGGGATTCATCTTCTACGAGCGTTCGCCCCGGGCCATCGCTGATGATACGCCCGCCGAAGCGCTCCAGCTACCAACGGGACGACGGATCCGGCGAGTGGGTGTCTTCGTCGACGCCTCGGCCGAGCGGATCCTGTCCACCTGCCGCCGATACGGGCTCGATGTCGTCCAGCTTCACGGCCATGAGTCGCCCGAGCTGTGCCACACGCTCCAGAAACGGGGTTATGGCGTCATCAAGGCCCTCCCGATCGACAATAATCCTGCCGATCTGGCCGCGACCATCGCCTACGAGGGGCGAGTGGACTATTTCCTGTTCGATACCCGTTGCGCCAGCTATGGCGGCTCTGGCCAGGCATTCGACTGGTCTATCCTGGAGCGTTATGAAGGCGAGACGCCCTTCCTGCTCAGCGGCGGGCTTCGCCCTGAGAGCCTTGACGCCATCAAGGCATTTCATCATCCCCGTCTGGCCGGCATCGACCTGAACAGTGGCTTCGAATCGGCGCCGGGCATCAAGGATGACCAATTATTGAGAACATTTATCAAACAACTAAAACAGCAAACATTATGAACCGGATTAGCACATTATTCAATACGAGAAAATCAAACCTTCTGTCCCTTTACTTCACGGCTGGTTATCCCAACCTGGAAGACACGCTCCCCATCTTGCGCTCACTCGAGCGGCACGGCATCGACCTGGTGGAGATCGGCATTCCCTTCTCCGACCCGATGGCTGACGGGCCTGTCATCCAGGCGGCGGCGACGCAAGCGTTGCGCAACGGCATGACCCTGCGCCGCCTCTTCGACCAGCTGGCCGATATGCGCCGTGAGATCCAGATGCCAGTGATCCTGATGGGCTATCTCAATCCGATCATGCGTTATGGCTTCGAGGCCTTCTGCGCCCGGTGCGCCGAGGCCGGTGTGGATGGAGTGATCATTCCCGACCTGCCCTTCGCCGATTACATAGAGAGTTACAAGCCCATCGCCGACCGCTTCGACCTGAAGATCATCATGCTCATCACGCCCGAGACATCCGAGGCCCGTATCCGCGAGATCGACGCCCACACGAGCGGCTTCATCTATATGGTATCGAGCGCTGCCATCACGGGCGCACAGAAGAGTTTCGAGAGCCGCATGGCCTACTTCCAGCGGATCGACAGCCTGAACCTGCGCAATCCCCGGCTGGTCGGCTTCGGCGTCAGCAACAAGGCTACCTTCGAGGCCGCAACCCGTTATTCCCGCGGGGCAATCGTCGGCAGCAAGTTCGTGCAGTTGCTGGGCGAGAGCGCCACACCCGACGAGGCAGTTGAACATTTGTTAAAAGCCCTCGGTGAATAGAAAGAAATCCATACATTTGCCGGGTAAACAATTAAAAACATAAAATCATGATTCGTATTAATGTCTTTATCCAAGTCAGCGAGGCCAACCGTGCCGCACTGATCGAGGCCGGCAAGGAGCTGGTCGCTTGCTCACAGAAAGATAAGGGTTGTGTCGCTTACGACCTGTTCGCCAGCACGACTCGCGAGGATGTTCTCATGATCTGCGAAACCTGGACCGACGAGGCGTCTCTCAGCGCACACGAGCAGGCTGCCCACTTCCAGACTTTGGTTCCGAAGATCCAGTCGTTGGGCACAATGAAGATCGAAAAATTCAACTTCTAAGAAAAACGACCTCTATCCATCACGATAGAGGTCGAACTTTATCTCCACGCTTCCACAACGTCCCCTTCCATTTGCCATCATCCGACAAGTTCCGGAAAAAAGGTAATTAAAACCGCCATTTTTATCTCTGCCCCAAACTTCCACCGCCCTATTTTTGTGGCAAAGAAAATCATCAAGCAAAACATAAATCAAGGAACAGTATGGAAACAATACGTTTGAATAATGGCGTTGAGATGCCACAAATGGGTTATGGTGTCTATCAGGTTTCTCCCTCAGAATGTGAGCGATGCGTAAGTGACGCCTTGCGAACCGGCTATCGCCTGATTGACACGGCACAAGCTTATCACAACGAGGAAGGCGTCGGTAATGCCGTTAGAAAAAGTGGCATTGACCGCCGGGATATATTTCTCGTGTCGAAAATCTGGATCTCCAATTATGGCTATAAGAAGGCGAAAAGATCTATAGACGAAAGTTTGAACCGCTTACAAACCGACTACATTGACCTGATGTTGCTTCATCAGCCCTTCTGCGACCGGTATGGCGCTTATCAAGCATTGGAGGAAGCATACAAAGAGGGCAAACTGAGAGCCATCGGCGTCAGTAACTTTTATCCGGATCACTTCATCGACCTGGCCAGCAACGTGGAGATCATCCCCGCCGTCAATCAGGTAGAGACGCATGTCTTCAACCAACAGATCGCTCCTCAGAAGATCATGAAAGAATTCGGGACACAAATCATGTCGTGGGGTCCGTTCGCGGAAGGGCGTAATGCCTTTTTCACCAACCCTCTTCTCACGAAGATCGGCGAGAAATATGGCAAGAGTGTCGCGCAAGTCGCTTTGAGATGGCTAATTCAGCGCGATGTCGTCGTCATTCCCAAATCTACCCATATCGAGCGGATGCGACAGAACATCGATATCTTCAATTTCTCTCTTTCCGACGAGGATATGGCGGCGATCGCCACACTTGATACGGGCAAAAGCCTCTTCTTTGATCATCACGACGCAGAAACAACCCGCCTGTTCATGAGCTGGCGCTAACAACAAACACACGATTCAGGACAAGGAGGCTCCACTCAATAGGGCACCTTGTCCTCCTTGTCGCGCCAAGCGTCGAACGCGGCGATCGCCTCGTCCGGCAACAAAGCCTCCATCTTGAGCCGACGTTCCGCGGGGCTGACAGCCAATTCCTCATAAATAAAGGCATCATCGAACCCGATCGCCGCCGCGTCGTGCTGGTTGTTTCCGTAATATATCCTGTCAAGACGAGCCCAATAGATAGCGCCCAAACACATGGGACATGGCTCGCACGAGGTATAAATCTCGCATCCGCTCAAGTCGAACGTTCCCAACTTCGCCGCAGCCGCCCGGATGGCGCTCACCTCGGCATGCGCCGTCGGGTCCATGTTCGCCGTCACACGGTTCGTTCCCGTCGCCACGATCTCACCATTCCGGGCAATCACCGCCCCAAACGGACCACCGCCCGCCGCCACATTCTGGATCGACAACTCGATCGCCTGGCGCATCAATTCCTCCTTTGTCATATCTTCTTCTCTTAATTAAAATCCATCCAAAGGTACCAAAACGGTCGGGACAAGCAAAACCATACCCAACAAAATGAAGACAATCAGGATCCGATAGAACCAACGAACCCAGACCTCATACGGAATCCGTGCCAATCCCAACGCTCCCATCAGCACACCCGATGTTGGCGTGATCATATTGGTGAAGCCATCGCCAAACTGGAAAGCCAGGACCGTCGCCTGCCGCGAGATGCCGATCACGTCCGAGAAGGGCGCCATGATCGGCATCGTCAATGCCGCCTTGGCCGAGCCCGACGGGATGATCACGTTGATTGCTGTCTGGATCATATACATCACCCCAAGCGAGGCGATCTTGCCCGCTTCGCCCATCAAGGAGGCCATTCCGTGCAGGATCGGGTCAATAATCCGGCCATCCTGCAAGATCTGGATGATACCGCCTGCCAGTCCGACCACCAACGCCGCCGAAAGCATATCCTTCGCGCCTGTCAGGAACTGAGCGATCACCCCATCCGCATTCTCCCCGTTTGCGAAACCGGACAAGATGCCCATCGCCAGGAAAATGGCCGAGATCTCGGTCAGGTACCAGCCATGTCCCATCACCCCGATAATCAGGAAGACGATCGTATAGCCCAACAGGTTCAGGATGAAAAGCTGGTTCGACTTGCGGAGCCCCATCCAACCGGTCAGGGCATAGAGCGCCGTAAAGAGAGGCACGGCGGGGAAATGGGCCATCTCCTGCCCCACGGCAAACGAGCTCATCGGATAACGGATGGAGAACAGGATCAAAGCCAAAAGAATCAAGCCATAAACGATCCGGGCGGAACGGCCCGCCGCCACAGCGACTACCTCGCCTCCTGAGCTCTCATGCCGCTCCCGCCAATAAGCGTCGGCCTCGTACATGGGCGACAAGCGGGGATCGCGCTTGATCCGGGCGGCATAACGAAGCACGACAGCGATCAGCAAGGCCGTCAGCACGACCCAACAGAAAAGACGATAGCCCAAGCCAGAGAACAGAGGCAAGTCGGAAAGGCCCTGAGCGATACCGATCGTAAAAGGGTTGAGGATCGCGCCCGAGAAACCCACGTGCGCCGCGACATAGACCATGCAAAGACCCGTAATCGAGTCGTATCCCATCGAGATGGCCAGCGGGACGATGATGATCACGAAGGCCAATGTCTCCTCGCTCATCCCGAATATCGCCCCGAACAAGCTGAAAAGGATGATCACCAGCGAGACGACAATATTATTCACCCCAATCCGCCGCAAAAGGCCATAACGCTCGAAGCGTCCCGCCGTCCGCAGGAAAGAGAAGATGCCCGCGTCGATCGCCCGGCTGCTGTTCATTATCTGAAAGGCGCCACCAATAATCAGGAGAAAAGCGATGATACCCGCCTGCTTCTCGAAGCCGTCGAGCAAGACACCAAACACCTGCCAGCTTTGTGGCGACTGCTCCACGGCATGAAAAGAGTGATCGACAATGACCGTTCGCTCGGTGCCATTCACTACCCGGACCTCACGGGCATACTCGCCCGCCGGAATGATCCACGACAAGGCCGCGCAGATCAGGATAACGACCGAGATGATCGTATAGGTATGGGGAATTTTCCTCAATCTCATAAAAACATAATATTTGTGTTCAACTTATTCGTGATAATAAAGGCAAGAAAGGAATGATCCGGCCGACGCGTTTCTCAATCCGACGCTAAGGAAACTCCAGTCCGGTTCGCATCGGACTGGAGTTTCCTTAGCATCGGACTGGAGTTTTCTCCGGACAGTACTGGAAACGGATCCGACCCCGACAGGCTTCGCCTCCTGGTCCAGTCATTCATAAAGCAGATGAGCCTCACCCTTCTTGTCCGGACGCGAAAATAGGACTTTTCCCCGAACGAAACCCATTACCCCAGTTTCATTTTTCTTACATAATCTCGCACGCAAGCCTTCACCTCCTTGTGCAGTAACAGGATGCCGATCAGGTTGGGCAAGGTCATCAAGGCGACCGTGATTCCGGAGAGGGTCCAGACGATCGTCGTGTCCGTAAAGGAAGCGAGGAAAAAGGCGACGACATAAATCACCTGATAATAGCGCACATAGCGTACGCCCCAAAGATAAGTAATGGCCCGGCTCCCGTAATAAGCCCAAGCGATCGTGGTGGAAAAGGCGAAAAGCAACAACGAGACCGGAATGACATATTGTCCCCAATCCCCCAGAATCCCTCGTTTGAAGGCCTCCGTGGAGAGCGGCGCCGAATGCAGGAGCGACCGTCCCTCCATATAGACCGCCTTGTCGCCGGCTTGCGGGAAAAGCACCTTGCCCTGATCGACACGCAATGTCCCGGTAAAGGGCTGTCCGTCCCGCTTGACCTGAACGGCCTCGGCGAACGAACGGGCATGCAGGATCGTAATTCCCTCGGTCTCGATCTCGCCACGCTCTACACGCAGGTCGCCCGAAAAAAGAGGCAAGGTTTTCTCACCCAACAGGTGCGCCCCGACCTCTGCCCGATCCGCAGCGTCCGACTCGGCATAATCGCCAGCCAAGACAACCAAGTCGGCGCCTTGAAACTGGTTCTGGTATTTCTCATGCCAAACACCGGAAGAGACCAGCACCAATCCGGTCAATGCGCAGATGACGATCGTATCGATGAAAGGCTCCAACAGGGCAACCATGCCTTCCGAGACCGGATCCTCGGCCTTGGCCGCCGCATGGGCGATCGGGGCCGATCCCTGTCCCGCCTCGTTGGAGAAAAGGCCACGGTTTACGCCCCGATTGAAAGCCAACGCGACCGTCGCCCCGAGAAATCCGCCCGTCGCCGCCGTTCCAGAGAAAACGCCTCCAAAAATAGCGACCACCGCAGGCCACACCTGATCATAATTATAGATAAGGACACTCAGCGAGCCCAAAACATAGACAATCGCCATGAAAGGGGTCAGCTTCTCCGTCACCTGGGCGATTCGCTTAATACCGCCGATGATAATCAGTGCCAGGATCACGGCCAAGACCAATCCCGTAATGTAATGACTGATGCCAAACGAGGAGAACATGGCGTTCGAGATGCTATTGATCTGTGGCAAGCTGCCCGTGCCGAACGACGAGAGGATCGTGGCAAAAGCGAACAGGCCAGCCAACCAGGAGAGGTGGAGCCGCCGCTTCATATAATACATCGGTCCGCCCGAGATGGTTCCATCCGGCAATTGTTCCCGATACTTGTGCGAGAGTGTCACCTCCACCATCTTGGTCGTCATACCCAAGGCGGCCGTCACCAACATCCAAAACACCGCCGACGGCCCTCCTAAATGGATCGCCAACGCCACACCGGCGATATTACCCGTCCCGACCGTTCCTGAAAGTGCGGTCGCCAAAGCCTGGAAATGCGACGTATCACCCACATGACGGGCATGATCGTATTTTCCGCTCACCACGTCGATCGCGTGCCTGAAGAAACGGATCTGGGGAAAACCCAAGTAGATCGTATAAAACAAACCTGTCCCCAACAACAGGTAAACAAACCATTGTGAGCCGCCAAAGTGGGCATCAACCATCGACAAAAAGTCATTCAACTCTCGCATTACTCTTTCCTTATAACAAAATAATGCGCAATTTAGTAAAATTATGGATACAAGTCATCCCATTTTACTAAAAATGCGCATAGAATAAGGAAAGCATGCCTTCCGGCGTTCACTACGATTGGGTGATCCGACGGATAATCTCCACGAACTCCTCGTTAGACAACGTCAGGGGCAACTCCCGATAATTGACAAAATCCTCGAAATAATCGCTGGCGATATCGGCCACAACCGACTCACCATCCAACCCGAAGCCATCCAGCTGCTTCTCGACCAGCGAACGCACCTGGCGGATCATCCGCAAGCGATCCTCATAACGATCGGGTTTATCCAAGTCCGTCAAATGCTCGTTCTTGGCGATCAGGTAAACCACCGTATAGAAGCGATCCACATCGCCATAGACCGGAGCGAACAGCGCCCGCTTCTCCTCGGGAAGGGACGCCAGATAAGATTGTACTTTCGTCATTCGATAATAAGATTTAAAACCATCACGCCACAAATGCCCACCACGGAGACAATGATCTCCATCACGGACCAGGAGCGCAAGGTGTCCTTTATACTGATATTAAAATACTCCTTAAACATCCAGAAGCCGGAATCGTTCACGTGCGAGAACATCAGGCTGCCCGATCCGATCGCCAAAACCATCAGGTTCGGGTTCACGCCGCTCTCGCGGGTCAAGGGAATCAACATGCCCGAAGCGGTCAAGGCGGCCACCGTGGCAGAACCGATACAACCCCGGATAATCGCCGCCATCAGCCAACCCAACACCAGCGGATGGATCGGCAATTGGCTCAAGACCGTAGCCAGTTCCAAACTGACTCCGCTCTCCTCCATTACCTGCTTAAAGACGCCCGACCCGGCGATGATCAACAGGATATTGGCGATCTCCTTCACCGCCTCGGTATAAATGCCCATCACCTGGGTGACGCTCCGCCCTTGTCGCAGGCCCAACGTGTAGCTCGCGATGAGCACCGCCGCCAACATCACGACCGTCGGCGAACCCACGAAACGGAACAACTGACTCGTCAGATCGTCCATCTGGACGGAAAAGAAGGTCGGGAGCGTCACCAACACCAACAGGAAAACAGGCAGTGTCGCGCTCAGGAAACTGTTCCAGGTCGAGGGCGTACGGAAAGCGGGATCCACCTCTTTCTGCTCAAACAGGGTGATCGGACCGCTCTGGATGCCCTTCAGTGTCTGGCTGAAGAGTGGGCCGGCGATCACGATCGCCGGAATGGCCAGGATTAGACCATAAACCAGCGTCTGCCCTATATCGGCATCCAGCTGGGCCACCAAAGCGACCGGCGACGGATGCGGTGGCAACAGGCCATGCGCCACCGACAAGGAGGCCAGCATCGGCAAGCCGATATAAACCACCGGAAACTTATACTGGAACGCCACCGAGAAGATGATCGGCACCAGAAGGATAAACCCGATGTTATAAAACAACGGAATGCCCACCGCGAAACCGGTGACCATCAATCCCCACTGGATATGCCGTGTCCCGAAGGCGCCCACCATCACGTTGGCGATCTTGCGGGCGGCGCCACTCTCGGCCACCAGCTTGCCCAGCATCGCCCCGAAGATCAGGATCAAGGTCAAGCCACTCATGATGTTGCCGATACCCCGATTGACCACGTCGGGCACGTCGCCCACCGGAATGCCCAAAGCGATTCCCGCCACCAACGAGACGATGATGAACGAGATGAAGGCATCGATCTTCCAATAGGAGATCAAGAAAACCAGCAACAGGATACTCGCCAGGATAATGACAAACGACATGGCCTCACTCCTCCTCCGCTCGCGGACGCAGATAACCGCCTTGCATGCCCGACGCGCTGTAGCGGGTATAAACGCCCAATATGCCCTTCGAATATCGGGAAGCCGGCCGCTTCCAAGCCGCCCGACGCTTCGCCAAAAGATCCATCACCGCCTGTGGTGTCATCTCCACGCCTCCAGCGCCCACAATATCCAGCCGACGGGCCGGAATATCGATCCGGATCAGGTCGCCCTCTTCCACCAAGGCGATCGGGCCGCCCTCGAACGCCTCAGGCGAGACATGACCGATCGCGGGTCCACGGGTCGCACCAGAGAAACGACCATCGGTAATCAGGGCGATCGACTCCACCAGTTCCGGATCGGATGCGATCGCCTCTGTCGTATAGAACATCTCGGGCATGCCACTGCCCTTCGGTCCCTCATAACGGATAAACACCGCCTCACCGGGATGAACCGCCTTACGCAAGATCGCGGCGATCGCGTCCTCCTCACGGTCGAACACCCGTGCCCGCAACGTCGCCTGGAGCAACTTGGACGAGATGGCCGAATGCTTGACAACGGCACCATCCGGCGCCAGGTTGCCTTTCAGGATCGCGATGGCGCCTTGCGGACGGATCGGACGATCGATCGGGCGGATAATCTCTTCCACCGTCACCTTCTTCTCCGCCAAATAAGCATGGCAACGCTCATAAAAGCCCTCCGCCTCCAACCGATCAAGATTCTCGCCCAATGTCTTTCCCGTGACGGTTAAGACATCCAGATGCAGGAACTTCCGGATCTCTCGCATAACGGCCGGCACGCCACCAGCGTACCAGAAATACTCGCCGGGCCAAAAGCCGGAAGGACGGATATTCAATATATAAGGAATCCGGCGATGCAGCTCGTCGAACAACTCGGGCGACAAGTCCCAGCCCAACTCATGCGCCACGGCGGGCAGATGCAACAAGCTGTTGCTCGACCCGGCGATAGCGGCGTGCACCATGATCGCATTCTCGAACGCCTCACGGGTCAGGATACGGCTTGGCCGCAAATCCTCTTTCGCCAAGGCAACCGACCGCTCACCCGCAGCGACCGCCATCTGTTCCAGCTCTGGCAAATGACTTGGTATCAAGGCCGATCCCGGTAGGGCGATACCCAAAGCCTCGGCCATCACCTGCATCGTCGAGGCCGTTCCCATAAACGAGCATGCGCCACACGCTGGACACGCGTCACGCTGATAAGCCTGATAGCGCTCCAACGAGATCTCACCCCGCTCATACTGGGCGCTATAGGTTCCGATCTGTTCCAACGTCAGCAAATTGGGGCCGGCCTTCATCACGCCGCCCGGCACGAACAGGGCAGGCATATCCAGTCGGGCGATGGCCATCAGATGGGCCGGCACCGACTTGTCGCAACTGGCGATGAAAACACCCGCGTCGAACGGCGTGGCCCGCACATGAATCTCCATCATTGCGGCCATAATGTCGCGCGAGACGAGCGAGTAGTTCATTCCATCGTGGCCTTGCGCCTCGCCATCACAGATATCCGTGCAAAAATAGTGAGCGGCACGCCCACCCTCGCGATCGATCCCCTCGGTCGCTTTCCGGACCAGGCGGTCCAGATGGGCGCTGCCTGGATGGCTGTGCCCATAACTGCTCTCGATGATCACCTGCGGCTTCGACAATTCAGGCAAAGTCCAACCGCTGCCCAATCGCAGGGAGTCGATCTCCGGAGCCATTTTTCTTAACTCTTGACTTTTCATGATTAGATTTATTAGGTTATAAAAATGGCACACGGACCACAAAATCCATGTGCCACCCATATTATATATGTATGAAACAATTCTGTCCGATTATTTACATATCTCCTGGATCACACGGATCAACTCGCCACCCAAGGCCTCGGCCTCCCCCATCGTGTGTGCCTCGGCATAGATCCGGATGATCGGCTCGGTATTGCTTTTCCGCAAATGAACCCACTTCTCCGGGAAGTCGATCTTCACGCCATCAATATCCGTAATTTCCTCGCCGGCGAAACGCTCCTTGACCTTGGCCAAGATGGCGTCCACGTCGATCTCCGGTGTCAGTTGCACCTTCTGCTTCGAGATGAAATAGGAAGGATAAGTCGCACGCAGCTCGCTAACCTTCATCTTCTTGCGGGCCAGATGACTCAAGAAAAGGGCGATGCCCACCAGGGCGTCGCGACCGTAATGGCTTGCCGGATAAATCACGCCGCCATTACCCTCGCCACCGATCACGGCGTTGGTCTCTTTCATCTTGGCGACCACGTTCACCTCACCTACAGCGGCAGCATTATACTCACGGCCATAAGAGCGGGTCACGTCGCGCAAAGCCCGGCTCGAGCTCAAGTTGCTGACCGTATTACCCGGCGTGCGGCTCAACACATAGTCGGCCACCGCCACCAGCGTATATTCCTCGTTGAACATCTCGCCGTTCTCGCAAACGATCGCCAAACGGTCCACGTCGGGATCCACCACGAAGCCCACGTCGGCCTTCGCGTGCCGCATCAGCTCCGAGATCTCTGTCAAGTTCTCCGGCAGCGGCTCCGGATTGTGCGAGAAATTACCATGAGGCGCGCAATGCAACTTAAAGATCTCCTTGATGCCCAAGGCATACAGCAGGTCGGGCAAGACAATGCCGCCCACCGAGTTCACGCAATCGATCGCTACCCGGAAATTGGCTGCCTTGATCGCCTCGACATCCACCAAATCAAGACCCAGAACCTGACGGATATGTTTCTCCTTATAAGTGTTATCCGGGATCACTTTACCCAGATGCTCCACGTCCGCGTATTCGAACGCCTCGCTCTCCGCAATCCGGAGCACCTCGGCGCCCTCCTCGGCATTCAGGAACTCGCCTCGCTCATTGAGCAACTTCAACGCGTTCCACTGCTTCGGGTTATGGCTAGCGGTCAAGATAATACCGCCACAAGCGCCCTCCATAGCCACGGCCAGCTCCGTTGTCGGAGTCGTCGCCAAGTCAATGTCGACCACGTCGAATCCCATTCCGGTCAACGTACCTAAAACAACCTGTTTCACCATTGGGCCGGAAATACGGGCGTCGCGACCGACAACGATCTTGTTTGTCGTCACTTTCGACCTTTTCCGGATGAACATCGCATAAGCGGAAACGAACTTAACGATAGCCAAGGGACTCAATCCCTCATCCGCGTTACCGCCTATCGTTCCACGAATACCTGAAATAGACTTAATAAGTGTCATGTGTCGATATTATAATTGATCCTCAAATAAATATTCCAAAACCTCATAATAGACCGGATAATAATATCCCTGATCTTGATAAGTTCCTTTATCGAAAGGTACGATCAGCTTCACCCGGCCATGATGCCCGACATATCTCAAAGGAGCCTGAAGGCCCTCACTTACATAATAATATTTCGAATCCGACTTATCCCTAGAGGTTCCCTCACCATAAATAAAAGGAATTGTTTGTGCTCCATTCGACGGGCAAGGCACCGTACCGTTGCTGTTCGGACCATAATTTCCAATACACATCTGGAAATTATTCGAGAAATAATAGGCATTACAACGATACATGATCTTCGTCGAATAGAGAGTCGCACGCCCTTCACCCCGATCGATAATATTCATGTAAACCCCATTATCCAACTTCACGAACTGGTTCTCAGCGAAGATCGAGTCATCCGGAAAATCCTTCAGCACCTCGATACCCAAACTATCGATCAATCGATTGATCGCCTTCTTCTCATCATTCAACATGTCCGTGTACGACTTGGTCTTGCTGCATGAGCCCATCAAGCAAGCGGCACACAGGATCAACACGAAATAAAACCCTTTCTTCATTTGTTTCCTCTTTATAATAAAGTGATTATGTTATCGCGAACTTACATAAAAAAGTTCTCCCCCAGACGTTGGGAAAAGTTAAAAACCAAAGCGGATCAATAAGTAAATTCCGCCAGGCCCTTCTCGAAGGTCTCAATCGCCTCCTCAAGCGTCCCGAAGAACTCGCCACCCGAGGCGTTCTTATGCCCGCCTCCGTTAAAATAACGGTTGGCGAAAAGATTGCAAGGGAAATCGCCCACTGAACGCAGGGAGATCTTGACATACTCCTTATCCTCGCGGATAAAGACGCTAAAATCAACATTCTCGATCGCCAACGGCTGGTTCACGAAACCTTCCGTATCGCCCGGCTGGTAGCCGAAACGATCCAGCTCCGCTTTCGAGAGCGTAATAAGCGCCGCACGCTTGTCGGGATAAACCTTCATCTTCTCATAGAGGACATAACCGAGCATACGCAGCCGTGCCTCAGAGTACACCTGGTTTACCTGCCGGTAAATCAAATCCTTATCAATGCCCTTCTTGATCAACTCACCCACGATAGTATAGATCTCCGGCTTGTTGGAGTTATAGGTAAACGAGCCCGTATCGGTCATCATTCCCGTATAGATACAGATGGCCGCCTCGCGGTTAAGCAACTCGAAAAGCCCCATCCGGCAGATGAAACGGAAGATCATCTCGCTGGTAGACGACATCTCGGGATAAGATATCGTGACCCGGCAAAAATCGGCCGGATTCAAGTGATGATCAATCATGACCCGACGCCCTGGAGCGGACACGACCGCCGGCGCCAGCTTCTCGATCCGCTTCGGCTCATTGAAGTCCAGGCAGAAAATCACGTCGGCCTTCGCGATCAATTCCTCCGCGAACTCCGGATATTTCTCATGCACCACGATATCCTTGGCGCCCGGCATCCAACGGTAAAACTGCGGAAAAGCGTTCGGCACGATCACCGTCACGTTATCCTTCCCATAAGCGGAAAGGAAATGATACAAACCTAACGACGAGCCCAAGGCGTCGCCATCCGGCGAGACATGCGTCACGATAACGAAACTCTCGCCTTTCTCCACATACTTTTTCGCTTTCTGGATCTTCTCTTCCTGAATGATCTTCGTAATCATACCTCCGTTTTTAGTCTTATCCCGCGAAGGTACGATTATTTTTCCAAACCTCCGCATCTCCTTTTCTCCTTCGGCGAAACATGAAAAAGAACAACAGGCCGTATGCCAGCAGCAGGCCCAGCCATCCAAAACGGATCGAGAATGAGGCGCCCGGCACTTGACTAAAGCGATCGACCACCCGGACCATCGCCCGGACGCCCCACGTCACCGCCCACTCCAGCCATTCCGCCCCGATCCAGTCCGATGGATAAAACAGCCAAAGCAATGAGGCCGGGATAAGCCATGTGGCCAAAAAGGTCATGGGCAAATTGGTGATCAGGAACACCGACGAGAGCTCCCCAAAGTAAAAGGCGCAAAGCGGCGCCGTTCCCAACTGGGCGGACAAGGTTACGCCAACCCAACCCCACGGGATCGCCACCAAAGGATTGCGCACCTCCAGGCAACGCTCGAACCGGGGCATGAAATAGAATATGAAAAGGACAGCCAGGAAACTCAGCTGAAAACCGATATCAAACAACGTAAAAGGATCGATAGCCAACATGCAGAATGCCGCCGCGGCCAACGTATTGTAATTGTCCGTCCGGCGACGGGCCAAACGGGCCGTCAAATAGATGGTCAGCATCAAGGCGGAACGCAAGGCCGACGCCGCCAAGCCCGTCACCAAGGAATAGGCCCATAAAACACCGACCAAAAGAAGGTAACGGATCCAACGGGCCCAACCGCGATTGGGCAATGGCCGAAGCAGCCAACCGAAAAAGCCACAGATAACCGCGACATGAAAACCACTCACGGCCAGGACATGCGAAACGCCCGTGACCGAGAACTTCCGGCTCGTCTCACGTTCCATCGCCTCGCCATATCCCAAAGCCAGGTCGCAGACAACGCCCTTCTCCTCACCCGTCAGCGCCAACTGGTCAAACCGTTCCGCCAAACCGATCCGGCTTTCCTCGGCCCAGCGCTCCAGCCGTCCGGGCTCTTTCCTCTCCGGACGAAAACAATCCGCGTAACAGCAGGTCCAAACCGACAGCGCATAAAGTATCGGAGCGAATAACGCGCCCCAAACCCACCGGCCATCAAACGAAAGAGAAGCCGTCCGACCGAAGCGAGACAAGAACAGCAGGAAGAAAATCGACAAGAACAACAAGCTGATCAGGGCGATCAGCCAATAAGGCGGGAACAAGAGATAACTCACGATTCCCAACAGCCATAAGGCAAGCGGCCTCAAGAAGGGCCGTTTCAGGCACAATTCAATCATAGTTAAAATGGTTTGGTAATAAAAAATGGCGGGTAAAAGCGTCACCGCCCTTTTACCCGCCATCCATCAATATCTTTCTCAGCGCAATGCTTTCAACGACTTAATCGTCGCCAAAGGATCAGACGACTTGAACACGAAATTGCCGGCGACAAGGACATCAGCTCCAGCCTCCAGCAACCGCTTGCCCGTCTCCAGATTGACACCACCATCCACCTGGATCAGGGTATTCAGCCCCTTACGATCGATCATCTCACGCAGGCGGGCCGTCTTCTCGACCGAGTGCTCAATGAATTTCTGGCCGCTATATCCAGGATTTACCGACATCAGCAAGACCATATCCGCATCCTGCACGATATCCTCCAGCACACAGACAGGCGTATGAGGATTCAACGTCACGCCGGCCTTCATGCCTGCCTCCTTAATCGCGCCCAACGTCCGGTGCAGATGGGTACAAGCCTCATAATGGACATTCATCATATAAGTCCCCACCTCCGCGAATTCCTTGATATACTTATGCGGCTCGACAATCATCAGATGGGCATCCATCGGCTTCTGGCAAATTTCCTTTACCGCCTTCAATACCGGGAATCCAAATGAGATGTTTGGCACGAACACGCCGTCCATAATATCCAAATGGAGCCAATCCGCCTCGCTTTGGTTTATCATTTCCACCTCCTTACGCAAATCCAAGAAATTCGCCGACAAAAGAGATGGCGAGATCAAATGCTTCATATCAAAAAATAGAATTGTTTCCGCGAAGTTACAAAAAAAGCTCAATTAATCACATAACCCCGCAACTCAGGCGCCAAAATCTTCTCCGCCCGATATGTCCGGGCGAACTGGCGCAAGAACTCAAGCGTCTGCCTTTGAGGCCCCTCATCCTTGACCGAAGCCTTATCCTCTTTCTTCTCTATATCATCCATACAACGCGTATAAAATTCATCCATAGGCAATCCATTTTTATCATTTATCCATGATATAAACGGAGGATGAATTCATTTATTGCGTTGGGGAATGAAAACATTTCTCAAGCCAACGAAAGTTCTATCCGGTTCTCGCTGGCCAGGCGACGCATATTCAATATGGCATAACGCATACGTCCCAAAGCGGTATTAATGCTGACGCCGGTCGCGTCGGCGATCTCCTTGAAACTCATGTCACGATAATAACGCATCTCCAGCACCTCCCGTTGGTTCTCCGGAAGATGGTTCACCAGGCGCTTCACGTCCGAGAGGACCTGCCGACGCACCAGGCGATCCTCGACCGTCCCGTCACACAGCTGTATGTTGTTGAACAGGTCAACCTCCACCTCATCGTTGGAGACCCAGTTCTCGTTGCGCTCTTGCCTGAAATTGTCAATGATTAAATTGTGGGCAATCCGGGTGATCCAAGCCTTGAACTTGCCGTTCTCCGTGTAACGGCCCTGCTTGATGGTCATGATCACCTTGACAAAGGTCTCCTGAAAGATATCCTCCGTCAATTCCTTATTACGTACGATAAAATAAATATACGAGTGGATAACACTCTGATATCTGCTCAACAGGATATCGAAAGCATTATTATTGCCTTCCGCATAAAGGACGACCAATTCCTCGTCGGTCATCTGTTTGAACGATTTCATTACCTCTTTATTTTATTTGTTTCTTAGAGTAATGTTATGCAATAGGCGATGAGATTTAGTTGTTAAACAATAATTTTATCGACACAAAAGAACAAAAAATATTTTAATTACGCAAATTAAAATTATCCTTCACAAAAGAAATCCTCCCTATTCCGATGATTTAACATACGAATAGGGGGGATTATTGAACCAACCCGCTCGTCAGTCACGAGCTCAGGGCGATTAAAACTTATAGCCTAAAGTCAACGCGACACGTGTCTTTGTCGTTTTCAAGGCAATCGATTCCGACTCCACCAACCGGGCATCCTCAATAATCACGTTCGAGAAGGCATAGACATCCTCCTTACGCTCCTGATAGACGCAAGCCAGGTCCATATAGAAATTAGGCGTGAAACGATAGCCCAAACCTACCGAGAAATAAGAGAGGCCCTTGTCGATCGTATAGGCCGTCGCCAGACCGCCAGGGAAAACCTCATATTTCCCGTCACGCAAATTCTGGTTCAACGGGCTGCTCTGCCATCCGCCACCGGCACGAACCGAGAATTGCGGCGTCACCTTATACTCGGCGCCGACACGAATCGTGTGCATCAAACCCATATCCGAATCAATCAGGGCATTATCGGCATACTCATAACCATTCGAATCCGAGAGGTTCATCCGCTTATAGTTCGTCAGCTCATAGTCGACACTGATCATGGCCAACTGACCCAGGAAACCCGCCGCGCTGAAAATCCACTTATCAGGCGTACGCAAACGGAAGTCCGTATATGGATAAGGATTGGTCGGCGTCGTGCCTGCCATCTCACCTAATCCATCAATATAACTTCCCGCCTCCGACTTGTAATAATAGGACATCTTATACCAGGTCGGTGAATTGTAAGCGACACCCAAGCGCAAGAAATCGGTTGGCCGGACAATAGCGCCAATATTCAGGGCATAGCCCGTTCCCTCCATCGTCTGGTAATTATCATAATACAGGTCGCCCGTAGCGAATTTCTCGTCATAGATCGAATTCAGCGTATAATCCAGGTCGGTAATGGCCACCGTCGCGCCCAGGAAGAAACGGTTCGAGATATTGGCGGCGAAAGCCAAATTATAACGATCGATCGATCCTCGCTCGGAGACATCAAGCCGCACCTCGTTCGGGCTATAGTTCAGCCACTCGTTCCCCTGCCACTCGCCAAAGGCCGAATGATAAAGATCGCCACCTTCCTCATAGGAACCGATCAAGCCACCCTGATAACCCAAAGCGGCCGGCCAGACATTGGCCTGGTAGGCGCTGTTCAACTGGTCGTAAACATTGTCGGCGTTATCGCCCAGCAACGGGGCAAAATCATCCTCCTTGATGCCAAACCAACCGCCCTTATTGTCCTGCCCCACATACGAGGCCTGAGCCGCCAGGTAATCGGCAACGGAATAAGCCTGCGCTCCGGAAGCCCGGTAATTGCGGTCAAAACTCATGACCCGATTATAAGAGATGCCGACATTCCAGCTCACCAAACCCTCATCGTTGCCTGTCGGGAAATAGCCCACATAGGCGATATTATCGAAATTGAACTTATTCTTGCTCGCGTTTACCTTGCTGCCATTCCAGTCGCTCGAGGTTTTCGTCGGCGACAAGCTCAACGTCGTCACCACCTCCGAACTCCGATAGATACCCAGACCGGCCGGGTTATTGCTCAACACAGAGATATCGCCACCCAAAGCACCGAAAGCGCCACCCATACCGAGATAACGGGCCGTCCCGTTCAGGTCGGATTGGGAAAACTTATAGGCGTCGAGCACGCCCTGCGCCGAAGCGGAGCCCGCGCCCGCCATCAAGGCGGACACGGCCAAACAAATTATTTTTTTCATCTTGTTATCAACATTTGTTTCATTCAACATTTACCTGCCTTAACGACGTCCACCACTGCGATTGCTGAAACCACTGCCGCCACCGCCGCCACGGCTTCCACCGAACGAGCCGGAGCTGGAGCTACGGCTGATGCTGCTGTTCGACGGCGAGTAACTGCGCTGCGGCGATTGGTAAGAACGAGTCACGCCGCTATTCGCGCTTCTTGAGGGCATCGTCGTCGATCCGCTCGAACGACGGATCGTATTGGCTGATGAGTTATTCTGGCGGATAATCCTTGTCCGGTTACTGTTGCTGATGCCCGTTCTTGAAGAGGACGAGCTCCGGCTGCTTCTCAAGCTGGAGTTTCCTGCCGTCGTAGCGGAAGAAGAGTTTCGTCCCGAACGGTTGCTGTATACCGTACGTCCGCTATTCGAGCTATTCCCCCTCAATGAGGTCGCCGAGCCACTGCTCCTACGTGCGCCATAGGAAGAGGCGCCACCACGACCACCATTTCTTACGCTCGACGCGTAAGAGGAACGGCCTCCGTTGCTGTGGTAATAGGCGGGCGCGTGATAATGGTGGTAATGCGGTCCCCAATAACCGCCCCAATAGCCACCCCAGTAACCGCCCCAACCCCAAGAGGGACCATACCAGGGATTGTACCAGGGGCTATACCAGGGATCATACCAGCCGGCATAAAATCCGCCCCAGCCAAAACCGAACGACCAAGAGGGACGATAATACCACGAAGAATAGGTCCACCAGGGACTATAGCCATAATACCAGGGGTCATACCAGCCACCATACCAAGGCGACCCGAGATTGATGTTCACGTCGACCGAACCATTCGAGTAATCCGTCCCGTAATCGTAAGCGTAATAGCCATCGCTCAGATAAAGGTTGATCTCGTCCGCGCCGGCAATCGTAATCTTGCTGGGCGAATGATAGCGTACGATACGCTCGCTATACTCCATGTCCGAACGGCGCTTGTCCGTATCGTCAGCCTCCACTTCCTCGGCGGAAGCCTCTCGTGCCTCGGTCGCCTCGTCCGCGTCGCCGGAATAACGCCTGTTATACTCATCCACGTCGCGGTCGTTGTCTGTCGACCACTCCGCCTGCTCAAAAATCTCCTCCGAAGACGCGTTTGCCTCTTCCGGCTCGAGAACCACTACCTCCTTCTTCTCCGCTTTCTCGCTTTTTGACTTACTTGGTGTCGAGAAATAGACGTCATCAAAAAACTCCTCCTGGGCCGCGGCTCCAAACGCGATCAAGAGCATCATCACCGTAGTTATCCATCTCATGGGTTTCATTGTTATTTCTCCTTATCATTAATTTATAGGGCCCGGCCTTGACAGCCAAGCCACCGTTAATATTCTTTTTATTGCCTCTTCTAACTTATGACGAGCGGAAGCCCGAATGGTTTAACCCCACCGTCGCCACTCATCATTTAATGAATGATAAAAAATCTTCTTGATACAAATATAATCGTTTCATTCCTAATATTCCCGTATTTACATATACTTTAACTATCCAAACACGCCCGCCGGGAGAAGCGGCTCCCTCAAGCGACATCACCCTCCCAAAGGGCAGGACAACGCATCCGGAACTTCACCGCGATGGAACCCGAAATGGGCTTAAAGACCCGACGCCATGCCATTTATTATAATGACGCGAGGCGACTCCCCTACGCTGCATCCTGTCCATAAAAATTTCCGCTAACCCGGATAAATATAAATAAGCCTTATAAGCTGTTGACGAACGAAGGCGAACATCGCTTATTATCACTTAGAAAACTCAATCTTACACCTTTTGGCAAACCTAAAATCTTGTTCGAAGAGGATTTCATTTTTGTTCGAAGGAAATTGGAATTTTCTCCGAAGGAAAATTCTTTTTCTTTCGGACATAAATTCAGGGCCGCCTACAAGGAGGAGCACGAGCGCAATTTCCTCCGAAGCGTTTTCAGGCAATATAAGGAGGGCTATCCGCTCGGCCGACTCTTCCCCTCACGGATCTACCGATCGTTGCAGGAACACGACGTAATCCACCATTCGCGGGCCGAAAAAAATTATGCTCTCAGTCTGTTCAATATCCTTCTAATTTGTAATATCGCTATATTTGCCGGCAAAGGCGGCTGGGCCGACACAAAATCAAGAATCAGGAATTAAAAAAGACAGATCAAATGGACAACGAGAAAATCTATCAGATGCCTCTCTCGAAAATCTATCCCCTATTGGTGAACAAGGCCGTGAGGAAGGGACGGACCCAAGCGGAGGTGAACGAGGTGATCACCTGGCTAACAGGCTATTCAGGCGAGCAAATTGAAACGCTGCTGGAACGGGGCATCGCCTATGGCGACTTCTTCCGCGAGGCTCCGGCGCCAAACTCTGCCCGCTCGCGGATCAAGGGCAGCATCTGCGGCATCAAGATCGAAACGATTGAGGAGCCGCTGATGCGCGAGATCCGTTACCTCGACAAGCTGGTTGACGAGCTGGCCAAAGGCAAGCCGATGGAGAAGATCCTTGGAAGATAAAGGCTCTTCCCCATCGCCCGCCGCGCTCACTCAGCCACGACCCACGCCGGGTTATGTACCCAGGTGTTGGGCTTGTCGTAAAACATATCCGTCCGTTTGGGGACAAGTATCGTATAGGTACGGCCCTGCGTCGCGAGCTTACGGTCACGCAGCCAGGGGTTGAAGCGTTTCAGGTCGGCATAGGTGACACCATGCTCCTTCGCGAAATCGGCGAGGCTCAGGATATCGGCGGAGACCTTCACCTCGTCGCAGGCGATCGGCTTATACAGGTCGCGGGCCCTCATGACAAACCCATACTTGGCGGGATTCTCGAAGATCTGCTTGATGGCCATGATGCGATAGACATAACGGGTCGTCTCCTCCACGAGCCAAAGATCGAACGAGCTCTCCGCATCCTGCTTGGTCAGCTCGCCGCTGATCCGCCCCATGCCACCGTTATAGGCCGCGGCCACGGCGGCCCAATCGCCATATTTCTTGTAGGCCGAATTAAGATAGCGGCAAGCGGCCTCGGTCGACTTCGCCACGTCGCACCGCTCATCGACCGTCGGGGTGATCGTCAGGCCAAACTCCTTGGCGGTGCCCTCGAGCAATTGCCACATACCGACCGCCCGTGCCGGCGATTTCACCCTCGGGTCGAGGCTGCTCTCGATCACGGCGAGATACTTGAAATCGTCGGGGATGCCGTTGGCCTTCAGGATCGGCTCGATCACCGGAAAATAACGGTTCGCCCGCTTGATCAGCAACATCGTCGTGGAATGGAAATAGGTAAAGCTGCTCAATTCCCGATCATAACTCTCCCGCATATCGTAGCGGGTAATATCCACCAGTTTCCCACAAAAGGGAACTGCCGCCGGGATCTCCGGCGACATCGTCGTGGAGGCGACCACCGGCCGCTGCTCCATAATCTTGCCCGAATCGTTCGAGCCCATCGAGATGCAGGCCGTCAGGCAGACCGCCACACCTCCCATAAAACCTAATACACTGTTATTCGACCACATTTTCTTCTCCTTCAACTTGCTCACTCACTGTTTTCGGACGGAGAATGTTCACCGCCCCTTTTTTCTTATACTTGATGCCATCCGAGCCCTCGGCCTCGATGACATAAAAATAGACGCCCGGCGCGACATATTTCCCGCCTTTCTTGCCGTCCCAGCCCTGCGAGGGATCGGTCCAACGGAACATCTCGACACCCCAACGGTTGAAGATCCAGCCCTTGAAGCGGGTCAACGACTTATAGGCGACCTTGAACTCGTCGTTCACGCCCGGCGACGTTCCCGGCGAGAAGGCGTTGGGCACCATCAAGTAGGACTCCGCGATCTTCAGCTCCAGCTCCTCGGCCCACGAGCAGGTCGACGTCCGGTCGGACACCTCGAGCGAGACGACAAACTCGCCCGCCTCATTAAAGGTATAAGCCAGCTCCTCGCCCGAGAATTGGGCCACCGGCGTCTGCTCGGCGTCATCCTTCCGGTAGATCTTCCAATTGAACAACGCGGCGACCGGCGTATTGGCCACGGCTACGAACTGGGCCTCGACCGGGGCGCAAAGCCCCTCGTTGGTCGTATTGACATTCAAGCCGGTCTGCTCGACCATGAGCGTATCGATATAGGCCTCGACCCTCGATGTCTCGAAATAGTCGGTACAAAGCGACACGCCCTTGCCGAAATGGCTGGCAAACTGATCGCCCGAAAGGCAGATCTCGGTATCGCATAAGGGCGCCTCGAACGACTCCTGAAACAGGTTGCCAGTCAAGGTCACGGTCGCCTCTTTCGGGTCAAACCGCTTCTCTTCCGACGAATACTCCAGCGTGTTATAAGTCACCTCATAAGAGCGCTTCAGCTCCACCGGTATTCCCGACGAGGGCAGGTTATAGCTCATCTTCGGGATCTCCGTCGCCGAGGAGGTCAGCAACAGGGAGGCGCAGGGATCGCTGTTGTCCGAAACGCGGATATCCGGCAGGCTCAACTGATATTTGCTGTAATCGATGATCCAGACAAAATGCGGCAACTGGCCATCCTCCAGGACGAAATAGCCATAGCCATCCTCCACCTGGTCGACCGTCGAGGTCGTTCCATTCTGTACAGACGAGATCTTCTCCGCCTCCAGCTGCTTCGTCTTATAGCGGTACCATTGATGAGACGTCGAGGAAGAGGAATAACTCAGCCGGACGCCGGCGGTACCATAGACAACATAGACCTGCAGTTTCTCGCTCGTATTCTCAGCCGCCATCATCGGGCTTCCCGTCGCCCCGCCTGTGACCGTATACTGGGCGCAGAGCGGGAGCAGGCAACCCATCCATCCCCACAAGAGGAAAACCATTCTCCGTTTCAATCCTGTCATCATACCGAATTCATTTATCGCGTCCAAAATTAGATAAAAAAGGGAGAACGTCTATCATTTACCAACCGAAAGAAAAAATCTTCCAACAGAATTCTTTAAATTCGCGACATAAATAAAAACTGACGATAATAAAAAGATATGAACGAGATCAACACCAACGAAGAAGAGAAAAAGAAAAGTCTTAACTTCATTGAAGCCGCTGTCGAGAAAGATTTAGCCGAAGGCAAGAACGGAGGACGGATACAAACCCGATTCCCGCCCGAACCCAATGGCTATCTGCACATTGGCCATGCCAAGGCGATCTGCATGGATTTCGGCATCGCCGAGCGTTACGGCGGCATCTGCAACCTTCGTTTTGATGATACAAACCCCACAAAGGAGGACGTGGAATACGTCGAGGCCATCCAGGAGGACATCAAGTGGCTGGGCTTCCACTGGGAGAACGTCTACTACGCGTCCGATTATTTCCAACAGCTCTGGGACTTCGCCATCCGCTTGATCCAGGAAGGCAAGGCCTATATCGACGAGCAATCGTCCGAGCAGATCGCGGCCCAGAAAGGCACGCCGACCCAACCGGGCACGAACAGCCCCTACCGCGACCGGCCGATCGAGGAAAACATGGCCCTCTTCCTCAAGATGAACAGTGGCGAGATTGAGGAGGGCGCGATGGTCCTGAGAGCCAAGATCGACATGGCCAACCCGAACATGCACTTCCGCGACCCGATCATCTACCGCGTCGTGAAGCACCCGCACCACCGTACGGGCACGAAATGGAAAGCCTATCCGATGTACGACTTCGCGCATGGCCAAAGCGACTACTTCGAGGGTGTCACCCATTCGCTTTGTACGCTCGAGTTCGTCGTGCACCGTCCGCTTTACGACCTGTTTATCGACTGGCTGAAAGAGGGCAAGGACCTGGACGACAATCGTCCTCGCCAGACGGAATTCAATAAGCTGAACCTCAGCTACACCCTGATGAGCAAACGCAACCTGCTCACCCTGGTCAAGGAGGGATTGGTCAACGGCTGGGACGACCCGCGTATGCCGACCCTGTGCGGTTTGCGCCGCCGTGGTTACTCGCCCGAGTCGATCCGCAACTTCGTCAACAAGATCGGTTATACAACTTACGACGCCCTGAACGAGTTCGCCCTGCTGGAGAGCGCTGTCCGCGAGGATCTCAACAGCCGCGCCATCCGTGTCTCGGCGGTCGTCAACCCGGTCAAGCTGGTCATCACCAACTATCCGGAAGGACAGGTCGAGGAGCTGGAAGCGATCAACAACCCCGAGGATCCAACGGCCGGCACGCACCTGATCGAGTTCAGCCGCGAGCTTTGGATCGAGCGTGAGGACTTCATGGAGAACGCGCCGAAAAAATACTTCCGGATGACCCCGGGCCAGGAGGTGCGCCTCAAGAACGCCTACATCGTAAAATGTACGGGCTGCAAAAAGGACGAGAACGGCGAGGTGGTCGAGGTCTATTGCGAATACGACCCCAACACACGCAGCGGCATGCCCGACGCGAACCGCAAGGTGAAAGGAACGCTCCACTGGTTGAGCCAGGCGCACTGCCTGAAAGCCGAGGTCCGCATGTACGAGCGCCTCTGGAACGCCGAGAACCCGCGCGACGAGTTAGCGAAAATCCAGGAGGCCAAAGGTTGCACGGCGCTCGAGGCCATGAAGGAGATCATCAATCCGGACTCGCTGAAAGTGCTCAACAACTGCTATATCGAGAAATTCGTGGCCACTTTGCCCCAGTTGTCATATCTGCAATTCCAACGTATCGGTTATTTCAATATTGATCCGGACTCAACGCCCGATCACCTGATCTTCAACCGTACGGTCGGACTGAAAGACACGTGGAGCAAAATCAATAAATAACACGATACATCATTTCCTGCCCACACCTGATTCCCAGGTGTGGGCAATTCAACCTAAAACGTGATCATGGATAAGAATAAATCCCTCTCGCCTTTAGAGCGTTATCTCGAGGCCAAAAGAGAAAACAAAGATCTTTACATGGATACCTTCGAGATTGAGACCCTTTTGAATTACCTGGAAGACAATGACAATCTTATGTACTACGAAGAGATCGTGAAGCTGGGACTTAAACTACATCCGGGCAATTTCTATATGCGGCTTAAGGAGGCCCGTTACTTCATGCTTATCGAGGAATACCCCAAAGCGCTCAGATACCTGGCCATGCTTCGTCACGAGGATCCCTACAACGAGGATATCGAGCTGTACTCCATCGAGTGCCACTGCCGCTTGGGCAACCTCAAGGAGGTGGCCCGCCATCTCAACCGCCTGGAGAAGGAAGAAGACCCGGTGCTGGAGGAGGCATTGGAATGCGCCTGCTCGGCAATGAATGACGATGGTTATTTCGATTCCGCCCTCGAGTGGTTGGTGAAGGCCTTTAACATGTTTCCCGACAATCTCTTTTTGCATCATGAGCTCTGCTTCGCCCTCGAGTCGACCACCGACTTTCCAACAGCGGTCAAGATTTGCGAAGAGCACCTGAACTCAATGCCATATGATTATAAGATCTGGTTTATCCTGGGCAGGCTTTATGCCCAGCTGGACGAATACGAGAAGGCGATCGAGGCGTTCGATTTCGCGGAAACCAGCAAGGAGCCCAACGCGGAGCTCAAGGTCCTGAGAGCCTATTGCCTTTACATGAACGGCAGTTACGAGCGGGCAATCAACGAGTACGAGGAGCTGCTGGATGATGATGATTCCAAATATATTGTGGCCCCACTCCTGGCGGAATGCTATTTCCAACAAGAACAATTCGACCGGGCCTATCGGTTGCTGAGCGACCTCGTCAAGAACGATAGCGACCTCAGGGCGGATGCCAACATCTATATCTCCTATATCCAAAGCTGCTTCCTGACAGACAACAACAAAGAGGGTATGGCAGCCATCCAGACGGCGAAGAACCTGTTCAAGGACAACATACATTTCCTTTGTTTCCTGGCGGGGATCGCGCTTGAGGAGAAAGACGAGGCCAGCCTCCTGGCTTATATCAAGCACCTTTCGTTCTGCATATTCAGGCCGGACGCCAAATCGGAGGACAACGCGAACGCCCTGCTGGCGCTCTCCAAGAAATTGGCTCGTACCAACCGCTACAGCAATCTGGCCTGGAATCTCAACAGCATGGCGATCCAGATCCATCCATTCCCCCAGACGGAGAGCTCGTCGTCGGAGATGCTGGACAAGATCCTTCTCAACAGCGGGAACAACTTCCCCGGTGACATCCAGCCATTCGAGAAGATGGGCGGCATAAACAGGATCGACGCGAATGTCAAACGATTATTCAACGAAGGCTTCCGGGAAAAGGACATCCCAACATCGCTGAAGGAGAATCACATCAAGATGAGCGCTACGGCATTCATCAAGCCAATCAATTTGGCCTACGATTTCATAAACGACAAAAATAATTGTAACTAACTTAAAGACAATTTTTTCATGGAGAATAAAAGAACGATTAAAGATTATGGTTTGCTTATGCTAAAAGGAATGGGCATGGGTGCCGCTGATGTCGTGCCCGGCGTATCGGGAGGTACGATCGCCTTCATTGTCGGCATCTATGAGGAGCTCCTGAACTCGATCAAAAGCATCAATAAAGAGAACCTGACATATCTTTTCAAAGGAAAAATCGGCACTTTCTGGAAAGGCATCAACGGCAATTTCCTCTTGTCGCTCTGCTGTGGAATCGGTATCAGTGTCTTTTCACTGGCGAAGCTGATCACCTACCTGCTTGTCAACCACGCCATCCTGGTCTGGGCCTTCTTTTTCGGGCTCGTCGTCGCCTCAACCTGGTTCGTGGCACAAGACATCAAGCGTTGGGGCTGGAAGACCGTCTTAAGCGCAATTATTGGAGCGGCCATCGCCTACTATATCACGATAGCGACCCCGGCCGAAACGCCCAACAACCTGTTATTCATCTTCCTATGTGGCGCCATCGCCATCTGCGCCATGATCCTGCCCGGCATCTCCGGTAGTTTCATCCTCGTGCTATTAGGAAAATATTTCTACGTCATGGAAGCCGTCAAGACATTGAATATCGTGGTACTCGGCGTATTCGCGGCAGGCGCCGCCATCGGCATCACGACATTCTCGCGTGTTCTCTCGTATGCCTTAAGCCGTTTCCGCGACACGACGATCGCCCTCCTGGCGGGTTTTATGGTTGGCTCCCTCAATAAGGTCTGGCCCTGGAAAGAGGTCGTTGAGACCTATACGGACAGCCATGGCGAGATCAAGCCGCTCGTCGAGGCCAATATCCTGCCCGACCAGCTGATCGGCGAGGCGATCGGCCTGATGGTTGTGGGCTTTGCGATCGTCTATTTCCTCGAGAAGTTATCCCGTAAACTGAGCTAAATCCTATGCGCAGATACCTTTATCACATCTTGACAGCCCTATTCCTCCTGTTGGGCAACCAAGCGAATGCCCAGAAAGTGGGTTTGGTCTTAAGCGGAGGCGGCGCCAAAGGAGCCGCCCATATTGGTGTGATAAAGGCTCTTGAGGAGAATAATATCCCGATCGACTACGTGACCGGCACCTCGATCGGTGCCATTATCGGCAGCCTTTACGCGATGGGATACACGCCAGAGGAGATGCTCGAGCTGATTCTCTCTGAGGAATTCGGTTATTGGCAGACAGGAACGGTCGAGGAGAAATACAGTTATTTCTTCAAGGAGCCCTATCCCACGCCCGAATTCACCCATTTCTCGATCGACATCTCCGACTCTATACAAATCCGGACCAATTTCCTGCCAACCAGCCTTATCAACCCGATCCAGATGAACCAGGCGTTCATGAGCCTGTTCGCGCCCGCGACGGCCAAGGCCGGCTGGAACTTTGATAACCTCTTCGTCCCTTTCCGTTGTGTAGCCTCCGACATCTACAAGCGGAAAGCGATCATCTTCAAGCATGGAGACTTGGGAGAGGCGGTCCGGGCCTCAATGACCTTCCCCTTCTTTTTCCAGCCGATCTGGCGAGACAGCGTTCCGATCTTCGATGGCGGCATTTATGACAATTTCCCCGTCAAGCCGATGAAGGATGCTTTCCATCCCGACTTCATCTTCGGCTCCGCCCTCTCGACCGGCAAGAACAAGCCCTCGTCAAACCCCTACAACCAGTTAGAGACCATGATTATGCAGCAGACGGACTACCATGTCGACGAGGCGGATGGCATGATGGTCCAATTCGATTTCCCGGATGTCTCGCTCCTTGATTTCCAAAGGGCCCGTGAGCTTATGAAGATCGGTTATGACAAGACCATCGCCATGATCGACTCCATCAAGAAACGTGTTCCCCGCGAAATGCCCCTGGAAGAGCTGAATGCCCGCCGGAAAGCCTACAAGGAGAGCCTTCCGGAGCTGATATTCCACGATATCCATATCCAGGGCGTATCCGAGGCACAAAAGAAATACATCGAGTCGCAACTGCATCGTGACATCAACAACGAGTTCACGATGGACGACTTCAAGCGGGCCTATTTCAAGATGCTTGCCTACTCGAAAATCAAGGAGATAAAGCCGACCGCCTTCTATAACCGGAAGACGCACCGCTTCGACCTCTATCTCGACGTGCAGATAAAAAACGAGATCAATATCGGCTTCGGAGGTAACGTCTCATCCCATCAGGCCAACCAGCTTTTCCTGGGCCTTGGCTATCGTTACCTGGGCCGTTATGCGGCGGATCTTAACGCCAACGCACAAGTGGGCAACTCGTTCAGTGGCGTCATGCTCGACGGACGGTTCTATCTTCAGACGAAGGTCCCGACCTATCTTGGCTGGCAAGGCGTTTTCTCAGAGAAACGCTATTCCGAAAGCCAATCGCTGTTTTACGAGGATGTCGTCCCTGCCATCATCCGCCAGCAAGAGCTTTACATGAAGCTCAAGATGGGTTTCCCGTTCCTGGGCCAGGCCAAGGCTGAGATCGGGCTCGCCTATGGCCGGCTGAAAGACTCCTATCTGCAAACGGCATCCCTGAGCTTCCCGCAGGCCTCTTTCGACCATAGCCAATACAATCTCTTCGTCGGATCGCTGAGCCTCGAACAAAACACGCTCGACGCGAAGCTCCATCCCATCAAAGGTAAGCAAATCTTCATGAACGCTTTCTACGCGACAGGAAAGGAATATTATGAGCCATCGGCCACCTCCAGCGCCTTGGAGAAGGTAGACGGAAAGACACACAGCTGGTTGCAGATCAAAGGAAGATGGAACCAATATCAAGAGATCAATAATTTATTCAATCTGGGTTATCTGGCAGAGCTGGTCATCTCCAGCAAGAACCTGATGAGCAATTATACCGCCTCTGTCCTGCAAGCGCCGGCCTTCACGCCAACGCCACACAGCCAGATCGTCTTTAACGAGGCTTTCCGGGCCAACCAATATGTCGCGCTTGGCTTGTCACCCATCTTGAAGTTCAGCAAGCTGCTGCATTTCCGCCTGGATATGTATGGATTCGCGCCGCTGTATGAGATCCAGAAAGAGACTCCGGTCGATAATCCGGCAATCGGCATAGCGCGTTATGGCCAATTCATGCGCTCATTCCAATATATGGGCGAGGCATCCCTTGTCTTCAGGTTGCCATTCCTGTCCATTAGCCTTTACGCGAACGGTTACAGCACACCCAAGAGCAATTTCAACTTCGGCTTGGACATCGGCTACCTGATCTTCAATCCGAAGATGCTGGATTAAATTAAACAGTATTATGGTAAGACTTTAGAGGTCCTTATCAAGACTTTGGCGCCATCCGACAAGGTTGTCGCGAACAGATAAATATCCCCGCCATCCACGATTCCGGTCCGGCTTCGCAGCTCATTCACCGACAAAGGGAAGTTGCGTGTCGAGATATTCGCTTTGGGGATTTGCCGTTTCAAGGTCTTCAGCAATTTCCCGCTAAAAGGCAAAACCTCATCAACCCTGAACACTCGCCCCGGAAAATTCTCCTGGCAATGCGCACTGGCATACAGATGGCTATTCACCTGTAAGGGATTCAACCCAAAACGGACGGCGACCCGCTTGAAAGCGCCCGCCTTCAGGATCGAGGCATTGGGCTCATAAAGGAAGGTATCAACAGAAGGAGCGTAAACAACCGCGGCAGAACTCTCCTCGCTCAAACGATAAGCGAAATGAGACGCCGAGCCATCCGGACGGAAATCCACGCACTCAATCATCGGATCTCCAGCGAAGGGAGCTGATTCCGCCCCTCGTTCCATCACGAAAAGAAGCTCCTTGCACTCATTGCGAACCGACAGAACATGGATCTCCACCGTCGATGGCAAGAGGGCCAGCGTCATCCTTAAATCCGCCATGGGCGATATCTTCGCGATCACTCGCGGGGCCAAAGACCATAAGGAGGGCAAGAGAGAGGTCAAATCCGGCTCACAATCGGCCAAGGCGAAAAGCCGTTTGTCCCCCTCTCCTCTCCGGGCAGGATCGATATAGAAGCAATCCACTTTCGGCAACCGCGACAACAGCTCCGCGCTATTTCCCGACCACACTTCAATATTGTCTGCCCCAAGCTCATGGAAATTGGAACGGGCCGCCTCGCAATACGACTCAAAGCGCTCAATATAGATCACCTTTGCCGCCTCCTGCGAGAGGAAATAGCTATCCACGCCCAAGCCGCCTGTCAAATCGCAGACGACATCGGTTGCCTTGACCAACCTTCGCTTATAGGCCGCTGTCCGCTCGGAGGAGCATTGCTCAGCCGCCAATCTTGATGGAAAATACAATCGCTCGATAGCGCCCCACGAAGGCAATTTCTCACGAATCTTCTCGCGGGCGATAATTTGGTCCACGACAAAGCCCATGTCTATCCCCGGATATTTGGAGGCCGACAACAACAAACGGTCCAAATTATCATTACGATGGTCACGAATGAACGCGATTAACTCTTCCGTCAATATCATAAGATGCTCTTTTTGCTCAAAATAAAATAATGAATTCCCCAAAAACGATACTCTTTCGCCCGGCACCCTGATCAAGCATGACGAGGGCGAATCAGCTTGAACACCGATGAGAGCGTATTCTGTATCGGCTTACCCAATATGATCATCGTCACGGCAACCACGATCAACGCGATACCAATTGCCTCACCCGACGTAAAGGACTCTCCAAATACAAAAGCGCCGACACAAACGGCTGTCACCGGCTCCATCGCACCCAGAATGGAGGTCAATGTGCCACCAATATGATGAACCGCCAAAACCAGCGTAATGTTGGAGATCACCGTTGGCACGACCGCCAGCAAAACCAGGTTGAGAGCCGACATCGCATTAGGAATCGGCTGGATTCCCTGATTGAGGAAAGCCTTTCCCGCAAGAATCAACGTGGTAAACACAAACACGTAAAATGCCAACTTACGGCTGTTCATAGTCTTTAGACGGGATTTGTTCACCGTCGTTATATAACTGGCGTAGCCGACGGCGGAGAGCAAAACGATCACCATGCCCAACGGATCAAACGCCAGTCCGTCCTCTTTCAGCGATAACTTGGCTACGCCAAAGATCGCCAGGGCGATAGCGAGCCACGTAACCCATGAGGCCTTCTCACCGAAAATCACCAGCATCAACAACGTGACAAACACGGGATAAGTAAAATGCAACGTCGTGGCCATTCCCGCTCCCATGAACTCATATCCCCAAAAGAGGAATAATGCGGAAGCAGTATAAAACACCGCCAGCAAAATAAACATCGGCAAGTCTCTCGACTGGATAAAGAAAGACTCCTTATGCAATCGCATCATTATGGCCAAGGCAATCGTGGCGAACAGGAAGCGATAAAACAATATGGAATCGAGAGGCAATCCCTCCCGCATCAAAGGCAAGGTGAAAAGAGGGATCAGACCAAATGTTACGGACGTAATTATCCCGTAAACGAATCCTTTAAAACTATTCATGACAAATCACTCCTTTATTTAATCGGACTCGCCTCAACACCCTCAAAAGTAATCCGCACCGGATTAATGTAACCCTGCTCATCAAAAGTCATCCGGTCAATACAAGTGGCCCGATGCTCCGCGGCGGTCTCATCCAACGGACGGCGATGATAAATGATGTAATAGTCTTCCGTTCCGGGAACACACCAGACAGAATGATGGCCGGCGCCAGTCGCCACCTTCGCGTCCTGCTCCAAGATCTTGCCGACACGCTTGAATGGGCCGAAAGGCGAATCCGCTATGGCATAAGCGACACAATAATCGGGACCTGTCCAACCACCCTCGCTCCACATGAAATAATATTTTCCATCGCGGACAAACATGAAAGGCCCTTCAACATAATTCTCGGGAGTCACCTCCTTATAGAGCGTCCCATCCTCGAAAGGCACGATCGAGGTGAAGTCGTCGCTTAAACGCACGACATTACAATGTCCCCATCCGCCATAATACATATAATACTCGCCGCTCGGATCATGGAACACAAACTGATCAATCGGTTGCGCGCCATTCACGATCTCATTAATCAAAGGCTTTCCGATCAAGTCCTTATAAGGGCCCTCCGGCTTATCGGCCACGGCAACGCCAATACCGCCGATCTCGCCTTCATGCACATCATTCGCCCCGAAAAAGAAATAATATTTTCCCTCTTTGCGGATCACGGACGGCGCCCACATAGCCCGCTTGGCCCATTTGACCTCGGTCGTGTCCAATATGGCGTGATGCTTCGTCCAGGTCACCATGTCTTTGGACGAGAAACAATCGAAAAAGACCTGCTTATCGAACACGTCGCTATATGTCGGATAAATCCAATACGTATCGTCGTAAATCATTCCTTCCGGATCGGCATACCAGCCTTCCAACACCGGATTACCACTCTTAGGCTCCTGCTGTTCCGCTTTTGGAACCTGACCACATGAAGCAAATAAGGCGGCTGATAATATCAAGCCGCCAATAAAACCTGTCGCGAGTTTTTTTCTCATATCAATCCTTCTTGATTGTTAGATATTTTGGTGCATGTTCTTAGCCAAACCGCCTTCCGAGGTCTCCTTATAAAGACTCGGCAAATCGTTTCCGGTCTGTCGCATTACCTCAACCACCTGATCGAAGCTGACCCGATGCCGGCCATCCGAAAAGTTGGAGAAGGTATTCGCATCGAGCGCCCGAGCGGCCGCAAACGCGTTACGCTCGATACAAGGAATCTGAACAAGACCACAAACCGGATCGCAAGTCAAACCCAGGTGATGCTCCAGTCCCATCTCGGCGGCATACTCAATCTGGGCAGGCGTTCCTCCAAACAACTGGCTCGCCGCTCCGGCCGCCATCGCACAAGCGACACCGACCTCACCCTGACAACCGACCTCCGCTCCTGACACGGACGCATTCGTCCGAACGACATTACCTAAAAGTCCGGCTGTCGCCAATGCCCGCAGGATACGGGAATCGCGGAACTCTCGGGTCTCCTTCAAATGATACAACACCGCAGGCAAGACACCACATGAGCCACAAGTAGGCGCCGTCACGATCTGTCCGCCACTGGCGTTCTCCTCCGAGACAGCCAACGCATAGGCGTAAACCATGCCACGGCTCTTGATACTGCTTCCGTATCCTTTCGCACGGATCATATAATCCGAAGCCTTTCGCCGGATGCCCAAGCCACCGGGCAAGATGCCTTCCGCCTCAAGTCCCCTGTGAATCGCCTCCTGCATGACATTCCAAACCTTAGCCAGATAATCCCAGATCTCCGGGCCCTCACATTGCTCCACATATTCCCAGTAGGAATGGCCGGTCTTCTCACACCAAGCCTGAATCTCAGCGAGTGTCCCCATCGAATAGACCTCCTTCGTTGTCAGCTCATTAAACGACTCATTGGCCAATGTTCCACCACCGATACTGAATACGGTCCAGTGATCCATTTGCTCACCCATCTCGTTAAACGACTCGAAAAGCATACCATTCGGATGGAAAGGCAACACGATCTTGGGTTCCCAGACAATCTCTGTCTTGGCGACCGGCTCCAGGACCTCAAGAATGGCGATGTGCGTCATGTGCCCCTTACCTGTCGCCGCCAGGCTTCCATAAAGAGTAACCTTAAAACGGGCCGCGCCCCGATTCTTTTCCAAAAACATTTGAGCCGCCCGCATCGGACCCATCGTGTGGCTGCTAGACGGACCATGACCGATCCGATATATTTGCCTTATAGACTCCATTTCTATTCGATGATTATTATAGCAGATTATATTTTTGTACAAATATAGCCTCCTTTTCCATAACGAGGAACATGGAGGGCATTTTATTTTTTTCCGGCCCGACACGGCATGCCTTTCCCCTCATATTTTTTACCTTCGCGGGCAAACTCAATATCTGACATCATGCGTGAACAACGTCACCTGAAACCGATCATGTTCGTCGGCACCTGTTCGGATGCCGGCAAGAGCATCATTAACGCGGCCTTCTGCCGCATTCTCAAGCAAGATGGTTATCATCCGGCGCCCTTTAAGGCACAAAATATGTCACTCAACTCCTACTCGACTCCCGAAGGTGGCGAGATGGGACGCGCGCAAGTCGTCCAAGCCGAGGCTTGCGGGATCGCCCCGCACACGGACATGAACCCGATCCTCCTGAAACCGACCAACAACACCGCCTCACAAGTGGTGCTCAACGGCCGGCCCGTCGGCAATCTGTCCGCCAAAGACTATTTCGGCATGAAAAGTCAAAAAGAGGCCCTGTTCCAGGAGGCCATCGCCGCTTTCAGGCGCCTGGAGGAGCGCTACAACCCAATTGTTCTCGAAGGAGCCGGAAGCATTTCCGAGCTGAACCTCCGGGATCGCGACATCACCAACATGCGAATGGCGCTGGCAGCCGGGGCGGCAACATTCCTTGTGGCCGACATCGACCGAGGCGGCGTCTTCGGTTCCGTCTACGGCACGATCGAGTTGCTTCGTCCGGAAGAACGTGCCCTGATAAAAGGAATTATCATCAATAAGTTTCGGGGAGACAGTTCACTGTTCGATGAGGGCCGGCAACTCCTACATGACCTGACCGGCATCCCGGTCGTCGGCGTTATCCCCTATTTCAAGGATATCCGTATCGAAAACGAGGATTCGGTCGCGCTCGAGCAAAAAAGCCACTCGGCCACGGAAGGCAAGATCAATGTGGCGGTCGTCCAGCTGAGGAGAATGTCCAACTTCACCGATTTCGACGTGCTGGAGATCGATCCCCGCTTCAATCTTTTCTATAGCGACCAACCGAAAGAGATCGCCTCGGCGGATATCATCATCCTGCCCGGCACGAAGAACACCCTTGCCGATCTGCACGAGATCCAGAAGGCAGGCATTGGCCAGGCCATCGTCGAGGCCTACAAGAATGGGAAAAAGGTGATCGGTATCTGTGGTGGCTACCAAATGATGGGCGCCCGAGTGGAAGATCCCGCACATGTGGAGGGCGACATTGAGGCGATCCCGGGCTTGGGACTTCTCCCGCAAGTGACCACCATCGAGGGCGAGAAAACGACCCGCCAGGATCAATTCCAATTCCTCCACGCCGCATCGGAAACAGACGCGACCTGCCATGGTTACGAGATTCACATGGGAGCAACCCGCCTTCTGCCCGGAGCGACCTCCTCGCCCGTCGCCCGCTTAAGCGATGGACAAGAGGACGGTTACTATCTGGATGATCATTGCTGGGGCAGTTATCTGCACGGCATCCTCGATAATCCGGCTGTCATCAACCATCTGGCGAAAGGGCTGGAGAAAGAGACAGACACGGCCTCGTTCGATTATGCGGCGTTCAAGGAAGCGCAATACGACAAGCTGGCCGACCTGGTCCGTGCCAATTTAGACATGCCTTACATTTACGGGCAACTGCAGCAACCGTAATTTTTCATAAGCATGAAAATAAAATTCCACTGCAGTGTATTGGAAATTTCACTGCAGTGGAATTTTTTATACCCCTTTATGGATCTTATTTCAATGTCCCGGCTTGTGCCTCCTGGATCATCTTCTCGTTTGCCACAATGGTGATCTCCACACGGCGATTCAAGGCACGTCCCTCAGCGGTGCTGTTGTCGGCAACCGGCTGATGAACACCTTTACCCTCGAAAACCATACGATCCGCACTGACGCCCTGGTTCATCAAATAATCATAAACGCTCTTCGCCCGTTTCTCGGACAAGGTCTGGTTGTAATCTACCGAACCCGTATTGTCCGTATGACCGATGATCTGGATATTCGTATCCGGATTGGCCTTCAAACTGGTACTGAAGTTACGCAAGGCACTCTTAGAAGCCTCACTTACCGTACTCGAGTTGGTAGCGAACAGAATACCTGAATCAAAAGTGATCTTCAGGGCCTCGCCATTATTGACCGTCTCAATCTTGGTATCCTCAGGCAAAGTCGCTTCCAGCTCCTTTTTCTGCTTATCCATCTTCTTGCCGATCAATGCGCCAGCCGTACCACCGACAGCAGCACCAATCACCGCGCCCAAAGCCGTGTTACCAGCCAAAGCACCGATACCAGCACCAGCGGCAGCACCACCGCCTACGCCAATCGCCGTTCCTTTAGCCGTATTTGTCCATGTGCCACAGCTGGAGAACAGCACAGCGCAACAAAGGACAATTATCGCCCAAAAACCTGTTTTTCTCTTCATTTTCAATCAAGATTTATTCATCAAACATATCAATGGAGTCGCAATATGCCAACTCACCTTTTACCACATAAGAGATCTCCTCTTCCGTGAAATCACCAACCTCGTCCTTTTTAGCGTTCTTGACGACAAAAGCCAGCAACTCGTCCTCATCGATATCTACCAGCTCGTCTTCCGCCTTGTTCTCATCCAAATAACCTTTCGACTCATAAAACTCATACATCAAGTCGACAATATAATTGATATCATCGTCTGAGAACTTATCTTTCAAATCTATAGGAAGATAATTACGGATGTATTTTACGGAATCATCCTCGTCATAAATGAAATCGTCTTCTTTCTTGCTCATAACCTAAAAATTTAATGTTATACTACGCGAATCTAGAAAAATAATTCGATAAACAACCCACAAAAAGCCTTCTCTGGAAAAAATCCCCCAAAAGGCTTGCTCTTTTACAAAAAAGCATTACCTTTGCGGAGATTTTCATAGGCAAATCAACGGATGATTCGCTAGCTCAGCCGGTAGAGCACATCCCTTTTAAGGATGGGGTCCTGGGTTCGAACCCCAGGCGGATCACCAAAACAGCTGATAACGATTGTTATCAGCTGTTTTCTTTTTATCCATACCTCAAATTGGAGCAGAATACAAAAAGCCCAACTTTGCCTCTGTACTCAAATTTACAATCCCGTCAGTTTTTCCTGATCTTCCGGATAACGTCCACCAATAATATGGATCGAATCCAAATGAGAACGGATCTCCGTCAACTCTTCTCGCGAAAAAGAGATTTCAACGGCGCCGGCATTTTCCACAATCCGCCCAATCCTCTTTGATCCTGGGATCGGAACGATCCACGGCTTTTGAGCCAGAAGCCAGGCAAGGGCGACTCGTGCCGGTGTAGTTTGTTTCTTCGCAGCCAACCACTCTACATACTCGGCTAGCGCCACGTTTTGTTGCAGGTTCTCAGGACTGAAACGCGGGATAGTACTCCGGAAGTCGGATTGGTCAAATGTTGTCTGCCGGTTAAAACGTCCTGTCAGCATTGCCTTGCCCAGCGGGCTGAAAGGAACGAATCCGATACCCAATTCTTCCAAAGTTGGCAGCAATTCCGCTTCAGGCTTTCTGTACCACATCGAATATTCGCTCTGGACTGCCGTAAGCGGGCATACGGCATGTGCCCGGCGGACTGTCGCGGCTGAAGCCTCGGACAACCCCCAATGGAGAACCTTACCCTCTTTGATCAGGGACGAAAGTGTATCGGCAACCTCCTCAATCGGCGTATTCGGATCAACACGATGCTGATAATACAAATCGATATGGTCTCTTCGCAAACGTCGTAACGAGCCTTCGACAGCACGCCGGATGACTTCGGGCTTGCTCGACAATTCAACGGGACGTGCCGACCCCTCAAAATGGACATTGGCCATATCGTAGCCGAATTTGGTGGCGATGACCACCTCATCATGGAAAGGCTCAAGCGCCTCGCCAACGAGCTCCTCATTCTTGAACATGCTATAGACCTCAGCCGTATCGAAAAAGGTGATGCCGGCCTCTACGGCCTGACGGATGGTCGCGATCGCCTCGTTTTTTTCCGGATAGGGCGGGTAACTTTGCGTGAACCCCATACAACCCAGTCCGATAGCGGACACTTCCAGTCCGCTTTTTCCTAATATTCTCTTTTTCATATCATTTTATTTTTAGTCCGGGAATCAGCGGCGTGGAGTCCACCAGTTCAAGCGACTTGACCATATCGAGCGTTCCCTGTTTGTATTTCTGAAAATGCGGAGTCTGGATGTGTTTGCGATATGCCTCCTCATCGGCATAAATCTCCAAAATGGTGACCTTGTTCGGGTTCTCTTTCTCGGCTGTGGCATAGAGTGTCAACACACCCGGCTCAAGCCGCATGGAAGCCTCGATTTCCTCCTTCAGGTAGGCATTATATTCCGCCAGGCGTGAAGAATCAACCTCTATTTTTGAAAGACGTACAAGCTGTTTGGCTGGGTCCACCGTCTCCCGACCGGCATTCTTGATGGCATTCAACGCTTTCATGGCCGGAGGAAAACCGACATAGGGAAGGCACTGGATAACAGCCGCCACAAGTGTTTCCTTACTTGTTCCCAGCTTCAGATTTCCCAGCGTGTGGGATTGAAGTTGCGAATCAGCCTCCAGCGTTGTCAGAATGCAGTAGATAAGCAATTCCCTAGTTTTGACATCCAGGCCATCGCGGGTATAAATATCACCAAAGCAATATTCAGTCAGGAAACGGGCCACATCAGCCCCCATACCACCAGGGACATCCGCCATCCGTTCGGCAATCTCGTTCCCGTAGAGCGGATTCTGGATAGCAAATCCTTTTTCATACCGATTCTCCTCCGTGGTAGTGCCCTGGGCTTCCAGCGGCAAAGCAATGCCTTTTTCACGGAAAACCTCGTTAATAACGTCGATGGCATTCAGTGTCCGCGGAAAACCGATGAACGGAGCGCACTGATAGACTGCCTCCCGTAGCTCAACAGGCGTCACACCCACATTCAAGGCCGCCGCGGCATGAAACTTCAGTTGAGGCAAGGTCTGCATCGTGGTAAGGACCGTACAGGTAATCAGTTCGCGGGTTTTATGGTCAAGTTCGCCTACGGCAAACACTTCTCCGAAGATAAACTTTTGGAGGATGGACATAAACTCAGGATCTGTTCCTTTTCCAGTTAAGGCTTCACCGCCAAAAAGAGCCGTATAGTTCTCTTTACAGAGAGCGGTCCTGTCTGTCCTGGTATCATTCTGTGCCCTCGTCATTGATGGGAAAAACAGGCAACCCAATACAAGAGCTATTATAAGTTGTTTCATACTGATTGTTTTAATGGTTACAAACTTTTACCGAGTTGATAGGCTTCTTCTCCGTATTTGGTGTTTCTTATGGAACCGGCAGTCCATACACCCGGAGCTATGACCGACCCCATATCTTTCCAGCCAAGATAATCCGCTAAAGTAGCGTAATGCACTCGCATGGCTTCAGCGTCCTTATACGAGCTGTTGGCATACGCCATCAGGAAAGCCGTTTTTTTTGGAGCCCCTTTTATTCGCCCGTTGATGGCGTAGAATCTGTCTATGACACTCTTGATCTGCGCAGAGAATCCGAAATAATACATCGGGGTTACGAATACTACCATATCCGCTTCCAGCAGATGAGGACGTACAATACTGAAATCATCTTTCAGCACACAATCACCGTCCATGCCGCAACGGTTGCAAGCCATACAGCCATTGACCTTATGGGCGGCACAATCGAAACGGAACACCTCATGTCCCTTTTCCTCTGCCCCCGCTATGAAACGGTCAGCCAGGTAATTCGTGTTGCCGTTTCGTCTGGGGCTTCCTGTCAATACTACAATTTTCATTTTATCTTCATTTTTAGTAAACAATTCATCAGCGGTCGCTACTGAGGATAGCAACACTGTTGCCGCAGCTGAAGTCGAGCACTTCAAAAAATCTCGTCTGTTCATATTTTACCAAGATTTATCAACAAATAGAGTTACTGCATTTCCATATAAAATTCCAGGCAGTTGAGATACGAGAGACGGATCTTCTGACATCCATGCACGCATCCGTTCCAATCCGGCCTTCAATACCCGATCGGGCTGATACGGATAATCTGACCCATAAAGCAAATGGTCAGGGGTTGTTATGGTCAACAACGTGCGCACCACCTCGGGAGTCGCAGCACCTGCCAGGTCGTAATAGAGATTCCGGAGGTTGGCTTCCCAGTCGATTTCCCGCATGAATCCTTTTGATGCCATAGCCGGATGGACAGCCTTCATTCGCGGGATGGCCAACGGAAGAAAGGAACCGCAATGAGGAACCACAATCTTCACGTCCGGATAACGAGACGGGACGTTCCTTGAGATCATGTTGATGACCGTGCGTGTCGTCTCGGCCGGATATTCATAAACAGCCAACGGTGTAGTGGCAATAATATCCGCATGCACCGGTGATGGCTTGTGAGGATGAAGAATGATGACCGCCTGACGTTTATTCAGAATCCGCATGAGCGTATCGAGTTCGGCATCACCGACATATTGCCCACGGCTGTTCGTCGCCAGCTTGATGCCGTCCGCGCCAAGCGTATCCAGCGCATAGATGGCTTCCCGGACAGCCGCATCCACATCCGGCAGGGGAAGTGAAGCGCAGAACCTGAATTTGTCCGGATGGGCGGCCTTCAATCGGGCACAAAACTCGTTGTAATCACGTATTGTACGGCCGCACTCTTCCGCGTTCCCGAACCACGGCTGCGGGGCTGGCATGGATAATACTGACAGGCTGATTCCTGCTTCTTCCATGAACCGCAAATGCGCCTCCACGCTCCATTCAGGGAGCGGGAAAGTTTCTTCCATGGCGGCATCATGCTGTTCAAGCAGGGCTCGAAATTCAGGCAATACATTGTGGCAATGTATATCTATGACATTTTGAGCATGTAATATTCCATGAAATATCATCATGCAGAGAAACAGGAAACAGTATCTCATAGCCATTATCAAACCATCGGCATTTCCCACGAGCCTCGTGTATCAACACCCGTGTTTTCTGCCGTATACTCAATCATTCTTATATCCTCCGGCGAAAGGGTTACTTGAAGGGCACGGACTATATCCCGGATCTGTCCTACTTTAGTCACCCCAATAATTGGAGTCGTACCTTTGGCTATTGCCCAGGCTATAGCGACCAAAGCCGGAGACACGCCCTGTTTGGAACCGACTGAGCGCATCACATTGACCAAATCCTCTATCTGAGGCAACATCGGATTGTAGGTTTCGCCACGCTGGCTTCCCCGGGGCAGAGGGTGAGCCGTATCATACTTCCCGCTTAAAGCTCCCTGTTCCAACACCATGTAGGCCCAAAAGTCAATGTCGTGCTCACGGCAGTAATCCAGAATGCCTGCCTTTTCAGACGAGCGGTAAAGCAGACTGTAATGGTTCTGCACGGCAGACACATGTACGCCCTCCGCAGAAAGGATCTCTTCCGCACGCTTGATCTGTGCCAGATTATGATTGGAAACGCCCACGCGGCGGATTTTCCCGTTTTTCACCAACGGCACCAGATAAGGAGTCCAGCGCTCTACATCAGCCGGATTATGAATCCAGTAGATATCGATATAATTGGTACTAAAACGGCTCAGGCTTCCTTCCAGCATCTCTGCTACGGGATTTTCAGCCTTCTCATCAGCAATCTGGGGCGTAAACTTGGTGGAGACAAGCACCTCATTACGCGGATACTCACGGGTAAAGGAGGAAAGCAAGGTTTCTGATGCTCCCATGCCATAGACTACAGCCGAATCCCACAGATTCAGCCCGTTTTTCATTGCTTCCTCAAAGACCGGACGCAGTTCTTTCTCTCCAAGATGATTTCCAAAGACCTGGTCGCCACCGACTACTCCTGTGCCCCACGACCAGGTTCCCAATACAATTGACGGTTTATTCTTCATTTTAATATATTTATTATTAAGTTTAACGTATAAAATTAGCATGGTATGTGGCCCATGTTCCGGGCTGTTCCCATGAACAACAATGATTTTCGTAAAGACATGCATTTGCCGATTACTTCACCCGCACGCAGATAAGAATACGTAGGATTCTATTGCAAAAATACCCTGAAAAGGAATGGTCGCTGGTATATAATTTACCGATGTTTATACCCCTACACTCGATTTTACTTTCGGCATCCAATCCAATGCCTATAAATTATTATTATCCAAACAGCTTATCTGTTCTCTTTTTCGGTATTTTTAGGTTTGACAGGCCATTCCACCAATAGAAGGCTGATTAAAATAATAACCAGTCCGGCCAATTGCAGTGCTGTTACATGCTCATGCCCCAAACAGGTCCCGATAAGAACGGCCACCAGGCTGCTACTCACATAGCGCTATGCCAACATGATGACGGCCATGTCTACGAACAGCAGGACAATGCCGCTCACCGCTGAACGCCGGATAAGCCGCAGACGCAGTACCTTTTCTCCACGCCAGGCACATACTGCCAGTAACAGGATTCCCGCGGCGGAAAAACGCAGGGCTCCCAGTAAAAATGTCAGGATGTCACGCAGGGCTATTCCGATAAAGTAATAGGTAGATCCCCATACCACATAGATTAGGAAATAGGCCAGAACAACCGCAAGTTTCTGTTTTACCAAAGAAATCTTCCCCATGTTAAGACCCTCTCCTGCTATCGGGGTCAGAATCCTTTTCCAGAATAAATGGTTCCCCGGGATTAAGAACACGAATACGCTCCGGATTGACAACACGACCTTCAAGGCTTCGGGGATCTGCGTTAAATGGTTTCATATCAGGCGCATCTACAGTTCCCCAATGAGAAAGAATCAATTCCGCTTCAGGATAAGCATTGGCAATCTTTATAGCCCCTTCCAATCCTATATGCCAGGAATCATCCGAAAAATCAAAGAAAATGACATCAGGAGATGGTAACTCCAGAAACTCGGGTAAAAACCGGGAATCACCCGGAGCCCATATCAACCCATCGGAAGTGTTGATAAGAAAACCACAATAATCTTCCATCTTATATTCCCTTAACTTCCGAAATTCTTCCATCCCATTTTGCCACAGATGATAAGCCGGAGTAAGCTTTACACTCACAGGGCCTATGCGGAACTCATCACCGATATCATGTCCAAAAGAGGGCAGACCCTGCTGTCGCATCAACGTATCGACATAATGCGTACTATGATATTGAAAACATTTACTTGACAGCTCCGTACATGAAGGTATGCTGTAATGGTCGTTATCGCAATGGGTAATGAGCACAGCATCCAAATGTGGAACCTTCTCCGGAATAATGGGTGGTTGAAATAAGACAGGCATGTCAAACCCTTTCAGCATGGGATCAACCATAATGCAAGTTCCACGACTATTAATAAAGAATCCCGCATTACCCAACCAGCGGATGATTGTTCCATCTTGAAGATCGAATGCCTCTTCCCCAAATGGTTGCACAGCTGATGGAACAGCCTGACCTTTCTTATTATAACTGATTCTCGCCTGTGCCCATGCTATCTGAATCTGAATAGATAAAATAACAGCCAAAACAAGTTTACTCTTCATATACATAATTACTTCTCATAAATATTCATTAGAATCTTTTGTTAACTGTCGCAAAGTTAAGAGTATGAGTAAAGTTGAATGGTAGACAATTCTTTGACATATCTACCTGAATTACGGATAATGGATGAATTATGTAGACCCCCATCAACCTGAAAGAGTCTTCAACGTAAAAGAGAGGATAATATTCAAAATAGAAACACTACATTTGCAAAACGACAATAATACTTCTCAATATGGAAGAATTGATTAAACTTGACAGCGTTGACCGATACAACAAGTTGTTCGGGTTGGAGACATTGCATCCTATGGTTGCGGTCGTTGATTTGTCAAAAGCTACTGTATGGCCGGAACATTTCAAAATCAATTATGGGGTGTACGCCCTGTTTCTGAAAGACACAAAATGCGGAAATATAACCTATGGCCGTCAACCTTACGATTACAAAGAAGGAACCATTGTCTGTTTCGCCCCGGGACAGGTTTCCACGACAGAAATGTTGAAAGGTACCAGGCCAACGGCGCACGGCGTATTGTTCCATCCTGATTTTATTCGTGGAACAATGTTGGGGCAAGAGATAAAAAAGTATTCTTTCTTCTCATACGAGACCCGTGAGGCTCTCCATTTGTCTGAAACCGAGCGTGAAACCATCATGGATTGTTTCCGTAAGATTGAGGATGAGCTGGAACATAATATTGACAAACACAGCCGAAGGTTGATAACAGCCAATATCGGATTATTACTTGATTATTGCATGCGCTTCTATGAACGTCAATTTGCTACACGTGAGGTATCCAATAAGGATGTAGTTGTCCGATTTGAACGTCTGCTTGATGAATATTTTGACAGTAAAGCTCCACAAGAAAACGGTCTGCCAAGCGTAAAATACTTTGCGGACAAAGTTTTTCTTTCACCTAATTATTTCGGTGATATGATCAGCAAACAGACCGGAAAGACTGTCAC